>Ga0265594_1002732_pt1 | contig 12268 bp, 17 predicted proteins | sample saktaG_11_FD_190147 | JGI IMG/M metagenome (GOLD analysis project Ga0265594, IMG submission 190147) | Saline water microbial communities from Sakinaw Lake, British Columbia, Canada - sak_2011_5_24_80m | ecosystem: Environmental > Aquatic > Non-marine Saline and Alkaline > Saline ... | reverse complement strand
GGGGGGGGGGGGGGGGGGCGGGGGCTTCATGACAAACAACGGACAAGAAAGCTTAGACATAGCTCCTCCTCATGGAAACTTCAAATAGTAAGACGCCGTATCGGCAGCCTGGGGATAGACGATATAGCCGGTAAGGCCTATAAAATAGATAACATCGGGCGCCAGGGCGAGGAGCTGGCGGAGGACGACGGCGGCGTTCTCTCCGGTGTGGACCTCGAAGCGGGGATAAGTGCCCGTGATATCGGAGCTGCGGGATACATAGGACAAGCTGCCGCCCACGGCCTGCACGACCTTTTCGATGATCTCGTACAGGGTGGTGACATCGCCGGCCTCATTCCAGAACACCGGCCGGTTGAAAGAGTAGCGCTGCAGCAGACCCCAGGCGTCCGTGCAACCGATGATTAAATGAGCAGTCCCGGGCGACCTGGCGTAAGATATCCGCTCGACGTAATATTTACCGGCAGTGGAATACAGGTCGGAGTCGGCTCGGTAGCCTATGGAGATCGTGACCTGTGCACCCCGCTTCAATTTCCCCACGGCTGACGCCGCCCCACCGCCAATGCTGTTGTAAGTGCCTGCGGAATTGTCCAGGGTGACCTCTAAGCTCGATGGCGCCGTGGGTTTGACGGTTTCCTTGACGGCTATGATCTGCGCCGCGGTGACGGCGTAATCCGTGCCGGCGCCGGCGCCCGTTGCGGGCGGGGCCCAGGAAGACGGAAGGGCTGAGCGCCAGACCTGGTTGGGCGCTGAAGCATAAAGATAGGTTCCATCGCAGGCCAGGGCCAGGCCATAGGTCGCGGGGGTATCGAGCGGCCATGCCCGGGACCAGTCGCTGTCTTTGAACAGCGTGCCCGGCCGGAGGCGGTAGAACCACGGCTTATTATCCTTGGCGAAGCTGAAAACCGCTCCGAGCGAAGCATGATAGGTGACATAGGGATCGTCGACGCCGAGGTTGTCGGCAGCCTGCTGCTGCATGATGGAGCTGACCTGCTCGTAATAGGTGGGTACATAGCGGCCCGGCCGGCCGGTTTGGAACATGCGCAGATGCATGGCTGCGCTGAAATCGACGCGTGCCTTGTAAGAATTGATGAACTCCCAACCGGACCAGGCGCCCACAGAATATGATCCGCCGTCGCCGTAGACGCCCCTGGCCAGCCGGATATACGAGCCATCCAGCAGGAGGGCGAGTATATTCCAGTCACCGTTGTAGTAAAGGGCAAGAGCTGAGATGGCATGATCGCCGCCGATCTGCCCGAGGCCGGCGGACCAGGTACCTGCCGCCGTGCGCCGCTGAATGTAAAGCGATGTAGGATCGTTGAAGTCTGATGCATGCACCACTGCAAGATCACCGTTGGGCTTGAAGGCCGCAGCGCAGCCGCGTTCACAGGGGCGGGTATTCATCATAGCCGTCCATGATCCGAAAGAGGCGCCGCTGTCCGTGCTTTTCTTGTAATAGAGATAGACGCCATCATCGCAGAAGGCGATAACCTCAGTGCCTTTAGCAGCGAGGCCGACCGGCGAGCCGGTACCGCCACCCCATGAGGACCAGGACGTCCATGTGGAGGATCCGGACGGGGAAGTGACACGCTGGTAATAGATGGCGCCGCCCGCCCGGACGCGGCAGACAGAGCCATCGGCAGGGATGGCGAGGGCGTGCTTACCGACGGCCGTTGCATCGGTGGACAAAGTAAGCCGCTCCCAGTTGTAGTCGCTCCACTGCAGGGCTTCAGCGGCCACATTCGACGGGTGGCCATAAGATGCAATCTCCAGCTTTACCAGGGGGCGGCGAAGAGCTGCCCGCTGGGCGGTGGTGAAAGCGGCTGATAAAGTTCTCATTTTTTAGGGTGGCCGGGGCCAGGATCCTGACCCCGCCACGATCAATTACGGAAAAAATATTGACGCTGCAGGAAGGGTTGTCATAATTCTTTACAGCAGTTTGACGTAGTCCCAGCCGACCTGCGTGGGGGTGAAAGCGCCGCCGCCGTAGATGGACCAGTCCACAGTTTTGCCGGTGAGCTGGGCGAGGCCGTCCTGGGCGTTGTAGAGCTCGTTGAAATAGGACACGAGATTGCGCAGATCCTCGAAGGTCTTGTCGCTGCAGGTGAGGTTATTGGCCTTCTCGTAGTCCTTTTTCAGCTTGAGCATATAGGCGTGGTAGTTGTTGGCCTCGGCGGAGGTGGGGGGCTTGGGAAGCTTCGTCTGATATTTGAAGGCCTCACTGAAAAGCTCGACAGTCTTATCAATGAGGCGTTTCGCTTCGCATATGCGCTTCTCCCGCGGCACCTCTCGCAGGTCGAAGTGGCTGACGATGGGGTAGAAATAGAAGGCACGGCTGATGGGGGTTACGTCTACGACGTCCTTACGGCAGGATTCCTCGGCGGACCCGACCGCGGCGTCGAGATCAAAGGGCACATAGTTGTCAACCGGCGCAGCCGGGATTACAGGCGCAACAACCGGCTGCGGGGCTGCTACGCTCTCAGCTTTTGGGGGTGCTTCGCTTGTGATAGCGGCGATCTTGGGGGCGGCCTTGACCTTCTCCTTGTCGATCTGGCCTTGCACGATAGTGTAGATGATGCCGACCAGAACGACGGCGGCCGGCCCGATCACATCAACCAGGAACTGACCGACTGTCTGAGCCTTGGCCGGGTCGGTGATGAACAGGCCGAGGGAACCGGCGATGATGGTTAGAATAGTGATGATGATTTTCTTGTAACCGTCCAGGGGTGTGGTTTCCATGACTTTTTCTCCTTTGAAGCTATTTAGCTTCAGATTTTATTTTCGGCCTCAAAAAGATGGCCTCTATCTGCCAAAAACAGGGGCATGGAAGTAAAGGCATGACCAGTTCCACCTGTCTTGTAGCTTCCAGCATGACATTAAATCAGGACGCACAATGCGACGGGGATTTGACGGCCGGCAGCACGGTAATGATCTGCGAGGTGGCGGGCTGCCAAAATAATCAGCTCCGGGTCGGCATGGCACCGGACGCCCTGGTCACCCCATCGGCTGAGTAAAAGAGTGGCATGATCGAGCAACGCGAAGTCGACGGCCTTGCTTGTAGTATGGTGCGGAAGCTGCCATGTTGAAGTATCGTACTCATCCTCGCGGATGGCGTAGGCGTCAATGGGTAGACTATTTTTAAATAGCTTCGGTTCCGCTGGTGCCTTTGTTTTCAGCTTCGATTTTGCAGGTTTTCGTTGTTCGGATCCAGACAAAGTATTTTTACGGACCATAATTAATCCTCCGCGATTAATGCGCCGGTAACCAATTTCTTGAGATTATAGGATTTGACATGCTGAAGCTGATCGTAAAAAGCTTCAAAAGCGGCCTTTGCCCAGTAGTTATAATCCTTGTTGACCTTCTGGCCGCCAGTATTGGCAAGATTGACCTGGTACTGCGCCTGAGAGCTGACGGCGAAGGCCACAGCACCCATAGAGATAATGTGATCGTGCGCAGTGGGTATAGTCGAAGCTGTGCTGAGAGTATGCTTTTTCAGCCAGTAGATATTGCACTCAACACCATCGCCGACGTATCCGTCCTGGAATGTGAGTACGTCGCCCCACACCTTGAAGCGCCGGGACGGGTACGGTTCTTCATCGATAGGATGCTCCACTTTCAAAACGTCAATGCGGTCGGTGAGCGTGGAAATATCAACAGTATTGTCCTGATCGACAGTAACAATAGTCGCGTCGAGCTGCATCAAAGGACAATACTCGGAATAGACGAGTACAGCCTTTTCAATGGCCCGGTCAATTTCGTCATTTGTCCAGCGATAGTTGCCGGCGTCCTCATCTTTGAGATCACGGCGGACATTGACCCGCATTGTCGTTAAAGTAGTCATTTCCTGATCACCTGCCTATCATTCGAGTATCCGGGCGGGACCGGTGCCGGGCCGGCCCCGCCCACTATTTAGAGGAGGCTACTTAAAGGGCAGTCACTCCTTTAAGCCTATGCATGAATTACCTGGACATTGGACAGGTTAAAGGCGATGGTATCCGCGGCCAGAAGCACACCGATCACAGTGAGTAGATCGTACTGCGTGGTCGGGATAATATCGGTTACCTTGCCTGCATCGGCACCTTCGGCGCAGTAGATAAGGCCTCCAGGGGTTCCACCGGTATAGCCTTTAACTACGCAAACGGTGGCCACGGGAATGACGTCACCGCTGACGCCACCTTTTAGGGCAATGACCTGGGGATTGATCACACTGCCTGCCGTTCCGAGTGAACGTTTCCAGCCGGTAGAATATCCGAGTACATCACCCTCAACACAAGTTCCCGCCAGGGTAACGGTAGGGGCCGCCGGGCCGGGTCCGCAGATTACGCTGCGGCCGACTTGAGGATCTGCAAATGCCATTTAATTACTCCTTACCTCATTTGAGGTTTATTTCGTTATGCGCAACCTATCAAAGCCGCTGCTTTGACATTGCTGAACAGGGCCAGGGATGCATACCACTTGATGCGGGTGCGGGTGGCGTCTTTGGTTTCCATATCACCGATCTTCACGATCTCAAGACCTCCGGGGCCGGTCAGACCGCAAAGAGCATCCTCACCGAGCTGCAGGGCATAGATGGTGGAGCTGGTCGATCCGCTGAAGGCGGTTTCAACCGAACCGGCTACGGTGTGGATATCCTTGATGAAGTCGCTCACATGGATGGGGATGCCGCCATAGTACTCGACCATGAAGCCGAATTGGGCATTGTCATGTTCAAGGTTATTACCCGCGGCACGGGCCAGGGCGGCGAGCTTTCGGCGGGACCTGCGGCTCATTAGGAGCACATGGGGTTTTCCGCCTTTGACGGCATCGATGAGCTGGTCAACCATTTCCATGGTGAAGGCGGTAGCGCCTCCCGCGGCAGTGGCAACGACCTGGTCGGATGCGGTACCGGTATCGATCTGTTCAATCAGACCGTCAAACTGGTTGGGATCGGTAGTGTTGTTGCCATAGAGCAGCTTATCCTCCAGCTCATTCCGGATAGACTTGGCGGTGAGCTCGATGATCGCCGTTTCAATATCGTTGATATTGGAACGAGTCTGCTTGACGTAGTTATCTACGTCGGCGTTCTGGCCGAGAATGGCCAGGGTGGCCGACTTCTGCGTGAAAGTGACGGCCGGGCTGGTCGTCCAGTCGTCATTGACCGCATGCCATTCGGCGGTAGGAAGGGTCAATTCCCTATTGTAAGTGAGGGCATTGCCGAGGATCTCCACCCACGGCAGGAGTGTCAACAGGGGGGCATCCTTAAGGATGGTTTCGATGATGCCCTGTTTCATGACATCATTTGAAAGCTTGGCATATTCCGGTAATGTAGTACCCAAATTATTAACTCCTTATTTTTTATCGTTTTGGATTGCGTGGCTGATCTTCTCCCTGGCTGTCATGCCAGAGGTATCGGGTCCGGACCGTTCCGGAGCACCGGCGGGTACGGAGATTGATTTAATGTCGGCCTCGATCTTGGAACGAACCTTAGCCGCGAGGTCTTTGACGCGTGTCATGGCCGCATTGATCTCTGAGATAGAGTTACCGGCCAGCATTTCAGGGTTAAAGATGGGATTGGAGCTGACGGCAAGCTTTCGGTACTCAGTAACCGATTCCTTGTGTGCGATATCCAGGTCTGCGAAATCCTTTTTCAAGGTTTCGTTTTCCTTGACGGCCAGGGCCAGGGAAGTGTCACGCTCTGCAAGCGAAGCTTCAAGCGAAGCGATGCGCTCCGTGAGCTCCGGCGTGGCCGGTGTTGCGGGGGGCGGAAGGGGAGCGGCCTCAACATTTACGACCTCCGGGGTTTTAGTCTCGTTTTCCATGATCTGAACCTCCTATCTTTAAAGCGGTGCCTCCATCTCTGGGGCGACTTTTCGCTCTCTCGCTCCGCCCTGAGTGGATGACGCTTTAAATTCATTATTTTGTTCGAGTATTTGCTGCCGTTCTTCCAACCACTTCTTCCACTCAATCTCAGTGTCACGAACTCCGAGATTATCCATGGCTGTGCGCCGGCTGTGGATGCCTGATTGAACAAGTAATTGTTCCTGCTGCGCATCTGCTGACTTATCCCGAGGCAGGACCTGACCCCACAGGACCCGTTGGGACACCTGGGTAAAGTCCTGCCGCATGAACTTAGCCCACAGTTTCAAAATCATATCGTTGCGGCGTTTATAGATATTCGTCCTGATCAGGCGCTTGCGTTTCACCTTCTGAAGTAGGGATTGCAGCTCCACTTGGAGGGCCACGCCTGACATCTGCGCATTGACGCCTCCGAAGGCAGCCCGGGGGATTTCGCTGATATCATGCATAGTTCGATAAATAAGGTCTATATAATCGATGTGGAGGCGGATGCCGCCGCCCTGCAGTAGATCGAGAAGGTAGGCCTTGGTGTCCGGAGGGATATTCCACACGGCACCGGGCCTGACGGATATATTCTCAGAAGATTCCACACCTTCAAGCACGGCGATGGGATTCCCTGACACTTCGAGGATCCGGCTGAGCTGCGACAGGGCCCGGTTCAATTCCTTCTGCGGTTCCTGAAGTGCTGGGATATCGGACACACCCCAGAACTGCTTGGGCTTGCGCAGGTTGGGGAAGATGATAAACGGGATGAATCCGTAAGGATTCGGCTTCTTTTCAATGACAGCATTGTCGAGGTAAAGTATGAATTCCTTGTCCGTCCAAAGCTCGGTGATAAAGGCAGTCTTTTTCTGAATGGTTTTCTTGTAAAGAGATAGGATCTCCTCGGCGCTGAGCTGGTAGCGGCTGGCCACCTTGTAGGTCTGATTGAGGTCGTCGCCGGTCCACCAGGCGTAGATGCCATTGACGTCCGGCGCCGTGATCCGGACCCGCTTATTTATGGCGTCCCAGGTCACCTTATAACAGCCGTCGCCCAGGACAGCGGCGTCGATCTCCGTGGTATAGTCCAGCTCCTGAGTATTATTCTGGTCATGCACAAAATAGATCAGATCCTCCGCCTGCTTGGCGATATCGAGAGTGCCTGCAGGCACTTTACCCTGTTTGACATCGGGCAAAGGCACAAAGGAATAATTGATCTCATTCATCAAATAGCTGGTGATCTTATCAACGGCGATTTTGGCATAGTTAAGAACGAGTTGCCGGTTCTTGCTGGTGCGCTCCCATTGCTTTCCGTTGTAGAAGTCCAGAGACGACTTATAGGCACTGAAACGCTCTCGGTCGAGCTGAGCGAGATCCTGTACTTTAAATTCAGTCGGCACGCGTACCTCCTATGGCCACCCTGGGCTTGCTATCCTCAGTAGCTTTCAACATCAGGGCAAGACTCATCAAATAATCGTCGTGGCCATCGGCGGGATCCACATAAAAATTGAGCGTCTGGTTGGGACGGTATAGGCTTTTCGCTTTCTCCAGCTCGAGCATGAAGGCGGCAAAATCTTTGCTGCCGTCACCGGCATAGCACTGAACGCGACCTGAGTTGACGAACGCGATAAGATCAAAGCCAAGCTGTGACTTGCTAAGCTGGCTAAACTTGAACGGTATCACACGGGGGCCGCAGCTCTTCTGCAAGAAAGCGGTCAACGGTTCGCCAATGCCGGTTGCATCACAAACCACACGGCTGCAATTCCATGTAGTACGGATAATATGGACAATCTGAGTATGCAGCTCGTGATGGGGCGTACCTATCCAAGCGTAATGCTCCACGATTTTGACAGCCGGCTCTTGTCCTGCAGCATGGGTAACCTCACCTATGGTGATGATTGTCGCATCCCGCTGCGGCCGGGTAAGGACCAGCTCATCAATCGTTTCATCCTGGCCGGCATAATCAATACCGGCGATGTAGATTTTCCCGGCCTGGCGGGACCGCTGGCGGGAATGAACGCCTATGAGCTGGGCGAGCTGCGCCCGACTGAACAATCGGCCGCTGGCGGGGAGGGGCAGAAGGCGGTACTGCGTCCGGAAGAGCGGATGATCCTCGCCCAGGCGTGCCAGCTCAGCCTCTACGAAAGCGCCATAAGCGGGATTGCAGGCAGCGACCTTATCCCAGGGGAAGCGGAAATGACGCTTGATACCGTCCTTTGCTTCTTGCTCGAGGTTGAGCTGCTTGGTCTGTTCGAGTAGAGTGCCATCATCCCATGTGGTCCCATAGTGCACGGTAGAGGCATTGGTAGAGCTGGCCATGGGGCGGAAGTCCTTAGTATATTTGTCCTTGCTTATATCCTGGCTCTCGTCTATTTCCAGCAGGATATCGGCGGTGTGCCCTACAACATTGCTGGTTTCCTCGGCCGACAAGAACACCTGCCGGGCAGCTCCCAGGCGCACGACATACCCGGCTTCGGATTGCCAGATGCCGTTGAATCCGAAATCGTCCAGGCGATCCTTCAGCCGGGCCATGCTGATCAGCGTCTGAGGTTTAAAAGTCGGGCTGCACTTAATAGCGGTCCCTCCCTTGTTGATAAACATAGTCATTAGCAAGATCTCGATGTGGGCGCTCAGTTCGTTCTTGCCGCCCTGGCGAGCAATCTCCACGGAAAAAGTAAGGCCATCCATGGCGATTACACTCTCCACCACGGCTTTGGCGATTTGTCGTTGATACGGTCTGAGTTCCATTCATTTTTTCATGAGCTCTAAAAGGGCTGCCATCTTCTCAGGATCTGCATTGAATACCGTTGCCAGGACCAGCAGGGTGGCGTTCAGCTTGTCGTCGACAGCGACAATACGATCCTCAGCCGCGGTGAGCCGGGTGTCTGTAGCTTCAAAGCGCTTGTTAATGAGAACCACCAGAATAGTAAGCAATGTCACGGTGATGGACCCGAATACAGCAGTCATAGCAGCGATCAAAGTTTCCATCGTTACCTCATTGCAGAAGTTTCTTTATTTTTAAGGGGGCCGCGATCTCAGTAAGCACCAGGCCGATGGCATTTTTCAATGTTTCATTGTGGTCGATACTGATGGTGTGACGGGTCTTGATAGCATTGCAAAGGGCACGTGAGCAATCCAGGGCAAGCCCGGCCGCCTGCGGGGATGTATAGGCAGCGAGAGCACGGAGCATTAATCTAAGAAGAGCTATCTCCTGGTCGAGGCCTTCAACCTTGGCGGCCTCAGCAAGCTGCGGCAATAGCTCGGCGGTCAGCTTTTTGGAGTAAAAGCCATGCTTGAGGGAGTTCGTGTTGGAAGGTTGGCCGCCGCGTTTCTTGGTGACCATGAAATAACCATACCACAATATGTAGTACCCATTAACGGAAAACCACTATATATAAAGGTATACGGGAAATTACGCGAAAACTAACAAGTGTACCTGCGCAAGATCATGGCAGGCCTGGCAGAGAATGATCGAGTTTTCCATTGACAGTTTCCCGCCCTGGGATCTGAAAACCTTTTCATGGGGATGCAGGCCAAACATATCTTCGGGCTTGCCGCAGTGTTCGCAGTGGCCATTTGCCCTGATAAAGAGCTGCGCCCGGGTGGGCTTCTCACGGCGGAGCTCGCGGGCCTTTTTCTTACTGATCGGCCGGAGGCGGGACTGCTTCAAAGTGGAAACTCCTGGCGCAGCCATGAATCAGGGAGTAATTTACTGAGGTTGTCCTTCAGAAAGACCGGTATGCCGGCGCTATCCGCCGCCGCCACGATCTCTTTGATCCACTCGACTTTCGGTGCCGTGGCTGCCCTGGCCGGTGTCTGCTGGCCAATGATGATCCAATTAATAGCATCTGGTAATAATATTTTTTGAAGCATATCGAACTCTATGCGTTCTAAAAGAGGTTCAAAAGACAGAAACTTAGCTCTTGCATTAATTGTCATTAAATGACCTAACGCATCTGAAAATCGAAGCCAATTTGTTGTACTCACCCCGATCCAGCAGTTATCAGGGAAGGGGCTCAACTTTTTAAGGTTCTCTGGCTGCTTGGTCAGGAAGATGAAGATCCTTTCGGGATATGAGGCAACCCAATTAAATATCAGTTTTAGCATCCATTGATCAACCCATGGGCCGAATAATTCCATTGTGCTACCAACGAAATACCTATCGCCTGGCTTGCCTGCAAGTGGTTGGCGAAGAATTTCCTCATCGATCCTTATTGCAGGATTCCATTTAAATCGTTTGTACATCCTGCGGGCGTAGCAGTAATCACAGGCCATGGGGCATAAACCCTTGACCGGATTGATTGTGTAATCGCACCATTCGATCTTTGATTTATTCAATTACTAACCTCCTTCATTAGAGCGGCAATAGTGGTCAACATCTTAAAATCGGCCTGAGACATGACACGCTCGCGGCGGGTCTTATAGACAGCCATGTGCGCCACGGGGATGATATGCAAACGGGTCCGCTGGTAATCGGTGAGCACCTGGATGGGATAGGTTACAGCCTTCTCGCAGCTGATGATAAACGGATACCGGTACATGAGCTTCTTACGGGTAGGATCGAGATTGTCACGGACCATATAGTCAATATAAACCAGGGCATTGCAGCGCCGGGGCTGGCCGCCGCCGTCAAGCAACCGGCGCCGGGCCAGGCCGACGAACATCTGAGTACGGTCGCCGTACCATATCGGCTGCCTGATGTGGAACTCAATCATTCTATCGCTGTACCATGTGGCCATATTTGCCAGTGATATATTTGTCGACCTCATTTGAAAGACTTATGGTCGTCCTGGCCATCCGGCCGGTGCCGATCTTCGCGACGGTAACGGCCAGCATATCCACCTGGGGAAGCGCCTGCAGGCCGATTGATACATCTGCGCCGAACTCCCAACGAACGGCACGGCCGGAGGAAAACAATGCACAGGTCCAGCGTTGGCGCTGGGGGATACCGGAGCTGCACATCAGGCAGGTCGGGCCGGTGCACAGGTAACTTCTGCGCCGCTTGTCATCCCAATGCTTCATTAACGGTGTTATTGTGAGCCGTGAGAGGGTCACGTCCATGCTCTCGCCATTGTCCAGGACAAGCCAACCGGTTGGGGTGATAGGCATGGTCAACCTCCTCAACATTATGTAACACCACTTAAAGCGCTTAAGCGTTATATATAGATAGAGAATAAATAGTCTTATCATAGATAATACGTAAGCTTCTAAGCTTGGGATGCTGCGCCGACCGGATCCCGGTCAAAAAGAGGGACCTGCAAACTCTCGAATGTTGCGACCAGGGGGGCCTTCATATCGAAAATTAAGGCCAACTCCGCGGGGCTGGCTGAGCAGCGCATTGTAATACTGACAACTGTCTCAGCATCAACGCGTTTGATAGAGGCTGACATACTCTTGACCTTAACCTGCATCTTCATGAAAAACCTCCTGCATTTTTTATAGTAAAGACGGCAAAGTATCAACGGCCGTTTGCAAATGCCTGGGTATAACGTCCAAATAAACGGCTGTTGTGCTGATATCGGCATGACCGAGTAATTCCTGGATGATGCGCAAGTTGACGTTGTGCTCACAGAGCTGAGTAGCGAAAAAGTGACGGAAGCTATGAGGATGGAAGTGCCGGCAGCCGGCCGCCTCGGCATAATTGGTGACCAGCTTATTGACACGGCGGGCTGACAAGGGGAATACACGGACTTTACAGGACGGCAACCAGGCGGCCATCAAGGGTAGCAGGGCCTCGGAGATCGGGACGACCCGCTCCTTATCGCCTTTGCCTATTACCCGGAGCACTTTAGTGGTAAGGTCGACGTCGGCGGGTTTCAGAGATAGCAGCTCGGCCCTGCGCAAGCCGGTATAAGCCAGGGTGAAGATTATGAGCTGGTCCCGCTGCTTAAGAGCGGCATGGTTGTCGGTCCGGGCGGCGACGGCCGCGAGGATCCGCTTGACGTCGTCCACGGAATAATACTGCGGCAACCTGCGCCGGCGCTTGAACTTGATTTTAAGGTCTATACCATTGGCAGCGAGGAACGGTTTTAAAGCGAAGTAATAAATCTGTACGGAACGTTGGCTATAGTTGCGTTCCTTAAGCGAAGCGAAGAAGCGACGGGCATTGTAGTCATTGATCGGGTCTATATTCAGGAAGGCGGCAAATATACGCAGACATGAACAATAACGATCTATAGTACTCTGTGAAAGCTCCGTCAACCTCAGCTTAGAGATATAGCCAGCTACGAGGAGCTGATTAGATGTAGAATCTAAGATGCTCATTTCCGACTTGATTTGATTAAATGCCATAATATCACATATCTGCGAAAAAGTTTATAATAGGCTCATAAATCGGCTTACAGGCCTGCTTGGCTGTTCTTGTATGCAGGCGTAAATGCGCTAAAATATATGCTGTCCCCGGGGGCCGTCCTTTTAATAAATATTTGTTACCGCTGGAGTTGATCAGATGCAAATG
>Ga0265594_1002729_pt1 | contig 12274 bp, 10 predicted proteins | sample saktaG_11_FD_190147 | JGI IMG/M metagenome (GOLD analysis project Ga0265594, IMG submission 190147) | Saline water microbial communities from Sakinaw Lake, British Columbia, Canada - sak_2011_5_24_80m | ecosystem: Environmental > Aquatic > Non-marine Saline and Alkaline > Saline ... | reverse complement strand
ACCTAAAGGAATCGCAGGACACAATAAATCAGCTAAATGCCAAAAATTCATTCTATATTTCAAGCAAAAAAGGATAGAAACCAAAATAACGCCAATGACTCCACCATGATAAGACATTCCGGAAATGCCTACGTATTGAAATCCATTCGAAATATCAAACGGGCAGATCATTTCTAGTGGTTTTGCTATAAAATATTCAAAATTATAAAATAGAACATATCCCAATCTCCCACCAACGATAACTCCAATAATTGCCCAAACAAAATAATTCTGTAAAGTCTCTTTTGGGATTTCATATTTTTCATTTTTTACTCGGTACAGAGCGAGCAGATATACGATGGCAAACGCAACAACATACATTAATCCATAATAACGTAATTGAAATGAACCGATTTCAACGATATTGGGATTAATATGTTTTGGTATATTATTCCACCAGTTCAAAATTTATAATTCTCCCATTTAACCTATTGATTTATTTATAAAAGATAGCTTTTTCACCGGTAAAATATTAACAAAGCCCGATACGGTCACGGCTAATAGATTATAGATAACTACCTCAATCCTTTTTTTAGTGAATTTTATCACGAAATGTTTACCTTTTTGTCAAGTTCTGTAAAGAGCAAGAATTTCATTTCTTACCCTTTCAGTGACTTTATTCATAATTTTTCTATCACAACCTTCATTATAATTGTTTAAATAAATAGGTTTCCCAATTTTAACTGTGATTTGATGTGGTCTGGGAATTTTTTTACCATAAGGGAGTACTTGGTTACTTCCGATAATGGCTATTGGTATAATCGGGACCTTAGCCTCTAATGCAAATCTGGCAATACCCTGCTTAAAGCGTCCCAGTGTTCCATCTTTACTGACATAACCTTCGGGAAATATAGCAATGATCTTTTGCTGTTGTAATATTTCGGTAACTATCTTAAAGGTTTGATGACAAAAACCCATGCGGTTAACTGGAATTCCATTAAGTCTGGTAAACAGAAATCTTAAAAATGTATTTTTAAACAGTTCTTTTTTCCCAAGTGTGTAAATTTCCTGTTGAACGGCAGCCATTAGAATAAAAGGATCCAGATTACTAAAATGATTAGCGGCTAAAATAAATGTCTCATTCTGCGGCAAATAGTTATGTCCCTCAATCCGCAGCCTCGAATATATCTTAAAGAAAACCCAAGATAATATTTTAACAAATTTGTAAAACATCGTTCACTCAATATTCTTTATCAAAACTACTTAGGAATCATCACCTTCAGGGCCTTAGGAATTAGGGATACCTTCAGCCTGGCATCCCCATCTAAAGCTTCACCGTCCACCTGTATGGGTGCCGGCACGGGTAGAATAATCTCCACATTCGAAGACCGGTAGTTTTCAAAATAACGGATTCTATCAATATGTCCGGTGAAAAGTTTCGGAAGATGATAAATGGCTTGTAATATATTCAGGTCATTAATAATGCAAATATCCAGTAAGCCATCGTCGAGCTGCGCCTGTGGTGCGATAATGGCTCCATTGCCAAACTGTATGGTGTTAGCCACTGCCACCAAAAGAGCCTTTACCGTGATCTGCCGGTGATCAAACCTGAGGGTGATCTCTTCAGGTGAATAGTTGAAAAACTCTTGAATGCCAATATAAAAATGAGGCAGCACTCCTCTTCGATACCTTGTATTAATCCGTTTTGTCACTACGGCGCCAAACCCAACTCCGAAGGTAGTGAAAAAATATCGGTCCTGAATCTTTCCTACATCTATTCTCCTGAATTTCCCTTCACATAATATTTGACAGGCTTTCTTGAGATTGAGGGGAATCCCCAATCCTCTCGCCAGACCATTTCCTGAGCCTGTGGGAATAATCCCCAAACATACATTTGAATTAACCACTGCTGAAGCCACTTCATTGACGGTGCCGTCGCCGCCAACGGCTGCCACCATATCGAAACCATCCTGTACCGCTTCATGGGCTATCCGCAGAGCATCCCCTCTGCCAAAAGTCTGTTGAATGTCATACTCATGTGAAAACCCAGCTAAGACTCTTTCAAGAGATCGTTTCATTCTATCCCCATTTCTGCCCCCGCCGGCTGTTGGATTTAAAATGAATTTTATTTTATGAGTCATCTCTACCTTTATAAAGTATATAGGGAAATTCTATGAATCTTTTCAGATCACACCTGTTTGCCACTTCTTTTTCTCAGTTCTCATTCCTTCTTTATCATTTCCGACAATGGTTTTTCTTTAAAAATAATTTTCTCGCTGGTAAAATAATTAACAAAACCCGATACCGTTAGCGCCAAAAGATTACAGATAACCACGTCAAAATGAAAAATCCGTTCTATCGTAATTAGCAAAACCATCTTAACTGCAAAGGAAACTAGGGCTGACACGTTATAAGCGGGAATGCGGCTAAAAAAATCCCTGATATTGTTGTGTACTCTGTTGTTCCAGATCCAAAAGTAACAGATAGTGTATGTACAAAAAATTGAAACCTCGAAAGAAATTGACGGTGCTAATATGTATTTTGCAAAATAGGTGTGGAGAAAATAAGTGCTGAGGAACCATAACACAACAGTATCAACAATCGCGCCGGCGATACCTCTTAATGTGAATTTGGTGAACTTTTTTACCATAATATTATCTTAGGCTTTTAATAAAATCTTTTTCCTATTATTCCAGTACGTTATAGCTTTGTAATTTCTCCTTAATTTAATCCTTTGCAATCATTTCCTCTTTTCCTGCAGGACTTTCCATAATGTTAAGAAAGACTTTAAAGTAGCTGATCAGCGAGATAACTATCATTGCCACTCCTATCCACATAATAATTAGACAGTAGGGTTCCCATTTCAAGGTATAAAGAACTATCACCAAAGCCAAAATAATTGCTGTACTTTGCCCGATCTTATTAGAAGTTCCCACTGCATTTTTCAATCTGATGGCTAAAATATTAGCGGAAAGTATGACCATGTCCCGTCCCAAAACTAGGGCGACAAACCAGATTGGAATTTTAACCTCTCTGGGGATGAAAGCCAAAAAGATAATCACAGCAGCGACGCAGACTTTATCCGAAACAGGGTCAATGATCTTACCCCAGTAGGAGACTTGATTTAATTTCCTGGCTAAATAACCGTCAACAATATCAGTAATAATGGCCCAAACCATAAAAAACACGGCCCATAAATTACCTGTTGGAGAATCTTGTTTTAAAAAGAAGAATATGGGAATAAGGAATAATAATCGAAAAGCACTGATAAAGTTAGATATTGTAAAGACTTTTTTATCGTTCATGATATTTTCCTATAATTTAATTACAAACTCAGCCTATCTCAATTCAATTATCCGGACTGAATATTAAATAGCTCGCAACTATTCAGCCACTGAGCCCAGAGCGCCCCGAATCCCGATTCGTCGGGACAAAATTATACGTTTGACGCCATCTTTAAGCAGCTTAGTGTTAAAATCGCACAACCAATAATTCTTTCTGTTATTTTGTTTAATTTCATCTCTGCTACCTCAGTGACTCTGCGGCTAAATAGTTACAATAGTTTATTTATTAATAAAATCTTTTTCCCAAACCGGGTCTAACATCTTCGCAAGTTCTTCATCGTACTCAATCATTTGCTTATGATACCTTTTACTATGCAAAGCCTCTTCCGCCGGTTTATCGATCGGATTTACAGGATATTTATTTGTAATTTCGCAAAATTCTTTGTGATGGTCCCTGATAAAGCAAGGCGTTATCCTGTTTTTGATCTCTTTTCTGCTTTTTAGATATCCATAGCTTTTTTGCCAATCTCTAATATCGCGAAAATATTGAGATTCCAAAACACCATTCAAATTGCCACCGCTTTTATAAACATCACAGATATTGACGGGAGAATAGGGAATAAAAACACAGGGAGTTACATTTCCATTCCACTCGATGTAAAGATAGCCGCCTTTTCTTCCTCCTGCTATACATCCACAACTCATATATCCATTGTTCCAGAAATCAACATAATCATAACCACGCTCTTCATTAATTACTTTGCCTCGTTGATACATATAGAACCGTTGTTCAGGAGTAACAAGATATTCCAGATCAATTCCCCTGCCAATCGGCATATATTGGAACAACCAGCCGTATACAGCTTTCTGTTTTTCAAAATAAAAATCGATAAATTCATCCGATACTACTAACTCAGCATTCTTTTGTGTGGCGGTAACAGAGATACCGAATGGCACTCCATAATCTCGTAGATTTGCCATGGATTCAAGAATCTTATCAAATACTCCTTTGCCTCTACGTTCATCCGTTTCTCTTTCAAATCCTTCAAGAGATATTGCCGGCGTGGTGTTGCCTAATTCTGCTAATCTTTTGGCATTCTGTTTGCTGATTGTGGTTCCATTGGTATAGATCAGAAAGAACTGTTCACTGTGTTTTTCCAGAATATCAAACAAATTTTTTCCCTTATCGCTCCACAGAAATGGTTCTCCACCGGAAACAACAGTAAAATAACTATTCCATAGCTCAACCTGTTCTGTTAGGATTCTATCAAATGTTTCCAAATCTAATTTGGCAAATGATCCTTTATGGCTGGCGGCATAGCAACCTTTACATTTTAGATTACACTTTTGGGTTGGGCTGATTGTAATGAAGGCGGGAATTTCCTTTCCTTCCTTTTCATAAGCCTGATCTATTTTATTACTACCATTGAGTAGAATATTGCCAACCAAATTCTTGACAATTTTTTTCTGGAAACTTCTGTTAATCAACTTTTCGTCCATTCGTTTTCCTAAAGTTCTCAAAAAATTACGAAGAAAACAGTAAATAGCATACTTTTCCGCAGGAAGTATAGTATCGTCATCATTGGTGCTTAGCTTCCGGATTTTGTTGTCGATTACAGGAATAGCCAACTTCCTTATCGAGCTATTATTAATCATCATTAAGGATAACTCGATTATTCCTAATTTTGACAGTTCTTTTGTGTTCATCATCTTGACCTCCTATAAATACTTTTTATTATCGTTACAAATTTTTATCACAAAAAGCATCTTGAGCGGCTTTATAACCAATATCGATTATTTCCCTGGCTTTGTAGAAATCAAAAAAACCCGCGAAAGGGATATCCGGTTCGATTAAAATATCCGGTCTGTATAATTCTATGCTAAGTCGCGCTAATTTTCTTTGGGTAATATAAACAGATTGGTTCAAGACTTTTTTTAAGCCGGGAATATTGTATTTTCCTTTATTTGCCAACAGCTTCTTTATCCATTTATAATCTATATTTAGCGCCTCTAACTTTTTCCGCATAGCAGATTTCATTTCAGCAGTAAAAGTTGAGTCCTGCAAATTATTATTTTCTTTTCTTTTACCTGTATTTGTTTTGTCCAAAGACGGCATAACATTTACTGCTATTATAAAATCAGCGCCCATTTCACATGCAACATTAATTGGCAGGGGGTTTGCCAGCCCGCCGTCAACCAGTATTTGATCATTGTGAATTACAGGCTGAAAAATGATCGGCACAGAAATGCTGGCTCGTATTGCTTCAACCAGGTTTCCTTTGTTAAAATCAATTTCCTGTCCGGTGAAAATATCGGTCGCCGTTGCCGCAAAAGGAATATTAAGATTTTCAATTTCTATATCTCCGACTATATCTTTTAGAAATTCTTTCACTTTCGTCCCTGTTATAAGACCGGATTTTGAAATAGTCGGGATAAAGTATTTTACAGATGAAGCCAAATCGGTTTGGAGTGCAATATCTTCAATTTCATTAATACTTATTCCCGCAGCGTAAGCGCCGCCAATCATGGCTCCGATACTGCTGCCGGCAATATAGTCGATTTTTATATCTGCCTCTTCTAAAAAATGTAGAACTCCGATGTGAGACAGACCTTTTGCGGATCCGCTGCCAAGTACTAAACCTACTTTTTTGTTGCCGATCTGTTTTTTCATATTTTTGTTTTCCTAATTTACTATCTCTTCAATCGCCTCTTGATCCCTGATTTAATTCCATTAACGTTTCTTAAGGCTTTATTTTCTAAGTCGCCAAGGAAAGAAGCATGTGTAATCAGGAGTAATGACGGTAAAAATGTTATGGATGCCAGAGCGCTTATTATCATAGTGAGGGCAATTAGCCAACCAAACCTTTGCATCGGAACTATGCTGCCCAATAGAAGGGTCAGAAAACCAAACATCACGGAAAAAGCATTTATTATAATGCCCTTGCCTGTCGTTTGCAATGTTGTTATAAGAGCGCTTTCCACACTGTTCTTTTTAGTAATCTCAAAATGGAAACGGTTATTAAAATGAATGGAATAATCAATGCCGATTCCTACTGCCACGCTGCCGATCATTACCGTTGCGGCATCGAGTGGAATTTTGAAAATCCACATTATCGAAAAATTGAAAAGGACAGTTAGAATAATAGGCAAAATGGAAATCAAACCCCCGATAAATGATCTGAATTGAATTGTCAGCAAAATCAATACTAAGCCAATAGCAAAAATGAGACTGTATGTCTGGCTTGAAATAATGCTATTGTCAATGTCTATATAAATCATTGGAAGTCCGGTTTGTTGAAAATCCATAATAACAGGTGATTGGGGTTGATTATTCAGATTCTTATAATAAGAAATTGGAAATGCGATTTGAGTGTCGTTGATTTTCCAGGTATCTCCAATCAGATTCTTCTGAAAATCAGAATGTAGGCTCAGGTCTTCGGAAATTAATGGCGTTATTTCCGATAGCAAACAATTCACTTTATTCCACTCCATTTCATTTTTGAGGATAGCTGCAATTGACATTGCCGCATAATCCAGTATCTCAGGGTCTTCCTCGTAATATGAAACAGGAATTACTTTTTCTAATTGAGATACAATATCATTTTCGGTAATATCCTGTTTTTGTTTTACGTAATCGGTGATTGACTTAACTGCTTTTTCTCTGATAATTGCCGATTCAATCATCAAATCACTCTCTTCGTCGCTAAAGTAGTCTGTTAATTTATTTGAAATGTTGGGGGTTAATTCTTTCCAGTTAATTGGAGTGTCTTGAGAAATGTATTTTTGTAAAACTTTGCGTAGAGCTTCCACATTTTTTATTGCAAGGCCATAATGAGTCGCATCATAAGAGATGTTATCCAGAATATCTTGTATTCTATATTGGTTTAACTCTTTTGATTCGCCGGGTTTTAGCGCTATTAAATTTACGCTTACCATTTGCGGATCAATATGCTCAGAGAGATATTTATTAATATTATCAACTAAATATCTACCTCGTTTTGTTTCAACCGTTCCCAGCTTTGCCTGAATCAGCCCTTCATTGTTTTGCGAATTAATTAACTGCGGTAGAATTTCATTTCCCTCAAAAAAGAACCAGAGGTTTGCCACCTCTTCGCGAGTATCCGGAATGCAATAACGATCATTCATTACATAATTCATTTCACAAATTAAATCTGCAATGGACTGGGGACTATGAACATCAGCTAAACTATTTAGATATTTCTCTAATTTTATCATTTCTTTTAAGACAGCCGGCTCTTTTAAATCGCCTTTAACTAAAACCTGAATAGGAATGGAACCACCCAGTTTTGCTTCCATCATATCTTCCGCCTGACGGATCTCACTGTCTTTTTTAAAGTACTCTACCATATTTACTTCTCTGCTAATGTTAAAAAGAGAAAAAATGCCAATGGCACAGATTATGAATCCGGTAAGTACGATTATAACTTTTCTTTTAAAAATTAATCCACTTATTCCCTTCATAAAACGATTTATAGAAGTGCTTTTGGAAAGTTTCTGATTATTAGTTTTTTTCGGTGGCGGCATAATTGACAGCAAGGCAGGCAGAAAGGTGACGGAAACAATAAAAGCAAACAAAACCCCGATTGCAGCGAAAATTCCGAACTCCTTGATTACAGTAAGATTGGAGGTTAAAAATGCAAGAAACCCAATGGCTGTAGTTAATCCTGCTAAAAAGATGGGAATTCCGACTTCACTGATTGTGTCTTTAATGCTTTCAATTTTACTATCGCCTTTTCGGATATCTTCCATATACTTATTTACTAAATGAATTCCGTAAGCGCTGCCAATAGCCAGCAACAGTATCGGCATACCATCCGAAGCAAGAGTAAGTTTAATCCCCGATAAAGACATTAAACCCAATGCCCAGGTTGTGCTGATCATTACCGTAGCCAATGGTAAGATCACGCCCCGTTTTGTACGAAAACTTACAGCAAGTGTAAAAATAAGTAAGACGAGCACAATTGGAATCAGTCTGACAATATCTGAATTTATAATATCGGTCAGAAAGATCATCTGGAAGGGAATACCTGCAAAATAAAGTTTCTCGTCGCCTTCGGTGCTTAATACAAATTCTTTCATTTCTCGTCCGACAGCAACTTTATCGACATTTTCTTTCAGTCGTGCCACTATTACGGCTATCGTTCCGTCGTCAGAAACAATATTTCCCTGGTACATCTCTTTGGACAATACATATTCTTTTATCCTGGCCAGCTCATCTTTATCAGCCAGAGAATCATAATTATCAATCAGTTTCCCGACTTCCAATCCGCCCTCGATTTTCTTTATATCAACAACGTCTGTCAGGCTGGTCACATAAGATATCTCCGGCATTTCCTTAAACTTTTGGGTGATTATATTTATCCTGTTTACTGTGTTAAAACTGAAAACATCATCGGCTTCCAGGGCAACCATTGCCAGTGAATTACCGCCAAATTTGTCGCCAACTTCATTAAACAGCATTACGTGAGGGTCGCTTTGCGGTAAATAATCCAGAATATCACTGTTAATTTCCAGATTTTTCAATTGGAATACCATAAATGCTGTTATGATGACTGTTCCGACTATAATTCCAACACGATATTTAATAACCCATTCCGCGAATTTTCTCATTTTCTTATCCTTATAATTTCATTATAAAAATTTATGTCAATTATAAAATCTCATATACTCTCTTAATGTCTCAGAATATATTTTCAATGATAAAGTACCGGTTACATGGTTAGATGCTTTTTCTTGACAAACGCTCGCCATGAATTCCATTCATTCCAATTTTCTAGTAATAGAATCCTAAATTCTTCGGGGTAAGACTCAAAATATCCTAGTTCACTGTCGATAGTAAAATGAGGATTACCCTTAAGAGTTAATTCTGGAAGCAGTGCTTCTTCACCCGATACAACCTTCGTGAGTCGATAACCTTTGCTACTACAAAGATCCGCATCTAAAGTAGCATCTAATCGATACCATTTATCATTAATATTAACAGCAACAAGTGCATGTAAAGGCAGTCTTCCACCTGGAAGTAATTTTTTATAGCGGGAATTTAAAATTACGTGATCTATTACTTCCTGAAATACCAATGCAGCAGGTAACTCTGAAGCGCGTAGAAAGGCTGCTAAAAGGATAGCCTTCTGATGGCAAAACCCCGATCCTTTTTTTAAAATAGTGGAAGCTTGCCAATCTTCCGGTCCCTCTATTTCGGGCGCGAAATCAAAAATTATCTTATCTCGAACGAATTCAAAAAGTCTTTTAACAGTATCCCAATAGTCATTAATTTCTTCGGTTAGTGAAGAAACAATCGAAATAATATCATTTTGACTATGATCAATAATTTCATCACTTTGTAAACAATATACCGAATTAAGTTCATTGGAAAACTTCGATATTTTAAAACCTTCGGAAAGGGAAGAGTTGAGATGTTGTAAATTCATTTTATCCATATATCCTAATTTTTAGATACTGCACCTCTGATGTTAAAAACTTACTTTCAATCGAAATATGATCTCATCTAATCCCTTGATCATTCCGAACATATTATCACCTTTTCCGTCAATGATAAAGGAGCCAATATTTAATTCAACATTATCTGACGGGAAATAAGATAGTTCCGGAGCGTACACCAGTCCATAATTGTTCTTTACATCGTCACAGTCGTTAATAGCAACGGCTCCGCCAATAGGAACTATTTTAAATTTATCATTCAGGAAAGTTTTCTCCAGCCGGAACGTGAAGTAGTCATTCAGTGCATCTTTGCCCCGCTCATGCAGGAAACCGTGGAGATATTGACCATTGAAATACAATCCGTTTTTAAAGGTATAATCGCCGCCTAAAACGAATTTGAAATATGGTTCGTCGTCCAGGGCTACCGTTTGAGTTGTTTCCATCTGTCCTGTAGTAGGTGATGGCGCTATAGTTGTCATTGCAAGCTCTTCAGGCATATAAACAGCGCCTTCGCCCCAAACACCCACAGAGCCGATGCTTCCGGCAAAATCTGCTCCAATTACCTGTACTTCGGGATAGATGAGTTCCGTAGCAATATCGACCGTGCCGATCAGATCAACCGGAACTATGGTTGCTTTTGATAAAATCGGCAAATCATCACGTCCTTTAAAATAACTCAACGACAGATCATAACCCAATAAGTTAGTGGATGCTTTCAATCCGATTTGGGATGATTCGGATGGCTTTCGATCGGGTAATATGATATTATCGGATAGCCTTCTTACAACCATCCCCGGCGGCAAATCCATAGGCGCGGAAAAAGCATTTGCAAAATCTCCGAACGGAAGAGTAGCAGGTGTAAAAACCGGTACATATACTCCGTTAATTGTCAGGTTATCTCCGATGTAGTAGCTGGCGTTTACCGCATTTGTGCCGAGTTTTTCTCCAAAATTGAAGATATCTTCCAGATCATCCGGCGAAATATTGCTGGTGGGATTTAGCGCATCCGCCGTTCCCCAGGCGATAACCTGGCGTCCGATGCGCACATCAAGGTTTTTTAGCCCAAAGCCGTATAAGTCCACATAGGCTTCGCGGAATTCCAGCCCCCATGGATATACTTTATTTTTCTCTTGGAGTTGTAAATCTGAGAACCAACTCGTCACGGGAAAACCAAATCCTCGAAGTCTGATTTCACTGAAATAATGGTATTTATCCGAGGGAGCGCCTTCCAGCCGCAGATTTAAGCGATTTTCATTCCATGTAAATTTATTTGACTTTGTCTGTATGCGGTTGTCCGTTTGAATATATCCGGTGATACTTACACCATTGTCTGCATATAGCCAACCGCCAGCTATAAACAGTCCTGTAATAGCGAGAAATAATCTTTTACTATTCACTTTTTAACTCTCCTTTTCATCTGATTCTTTTCAAATTACGCTTTGTAAAAATATCGTCGGATAATCCGGAATCAAGTTTGATTTCATCGACAATCATCTTTGTGCTGTGTGAATTTTTAAGGTCTTTCATCTCCATTTGCTTTGCAATCTGATACTTTCCCAGTTTTTCTATCTTATCAAAAGTGAGCATCTTCCACAGATTGCCGTTTTTATCGTAATACTCAATTTTAGACGGTACAAAAGAATCCTTGTTTACCAACATTTTCAATTGACTGTAATCTTTTTCCAATTCAGGTTTGGGCGTGAGTTTAAGAGAATAAAAAGTATCGGACGATTCAATCAATTGGGAATCGTAGTCTTTGGCAAAACTGAAAGAACTCATATCGTCGTAGCTAAAATCCGTTCCCGCAAAATTTTGATTCTTTACATGACTGGCGATCATACGTACTTTTCGAAATGCCGGCAAATAGAGATACATAAGATCATTTGGTAAACCTAGAAAACTTATACCTTTCTGGTCGGCGGGGGACAAGAATCTTACCAGTCTTTTATCGCCGCCTTTCTGGTAAATAACCATTTCTCGTTCATTTTGATTGCCGCTTTTATCCATTAGAATCATTGTGGATTTCATGTATTGGTCTTCAGGTGCGCAGGATACTTCATCTACTTTTGTAAGTATTTCCTGAGCATCATTTAGCTGTGCATATCCTGTTGTACACAAGTTAATAGCCATGATTGCAACTAGCGTCAAAACTGAAATTTTTTTCATGTTAATTTTCTCCGTTTCTTATTTTTATTATTTTAAAGCACCTAAAACTTTCATTGCCTCTTTATATCCGATTTCAATAGCGTCCTGCCCGCGATAAAACTCATATAAATTTATACACCGGGTATCCGGCTCGATAACCAAATCGGGTTTGTAAAGTTCAATCTGGAGTTGTGCTATTACATCTTGCGCTATGTACAGTGTATTTTCCGAGATTTTTACTATTCCCAAGCGTTTATTTTGCTCATTCTGGATTGTTGATTTTTCCTCAGGCTCTTTCTCTTGTCCATTTTCGATAATTTTAATTTGTTTTGTTATCAGGGCGCTGATACTTTTTAGGGTCATAGATGTTTTTTCCTTATCCGGATTTTCGATTTGGATATATTCTC
>Ga0265594_1002727_pt1 | contig 12275 bp, 10 predicted proteins | sample saktaG_11_FD_190147 | JGI IMG/M metagenome (GOLD analysis project Ga0265594, IMG submission 190147) | Saline water microbial communities from Sakinaw Lake, British Columbia, Canada - sak_2011_5_24_80m | ecosystem: Environmental > Aquatic > Non-marine Saline and Alkaline > Saline ... | reverse complement strand
CAGAATACTTTCAAGCATCAGGTAACCTCCTTAATTAATGGTTACCTGATCATAGCTCAACATCCTACTGCATTGTCAATCATTTTTTCACATACTTTGCGTGAGAACCATTTTTCTCCGCCACTTTTGCGGATTTTAAACCGCCATAATTGTGGATTTTTAATTTGACATTAACAGGCGTGGCTGGCACCATCATATGACCATGACCATACTCTCAATGTTGTTTTTGCTAGAACTCCAGATGGACTGGAAATCCAAAGCACCAGAACTGACGCTACAGGACGTTCGAGAGATACTGGAAGTTATCTTGCCTAAGCGAGAGATGAATCCAGACGAGATACTCAAACTCATCGAACAGAAGCATAAGGCAAAGCTATCGGCGCGTCGCTCAAAGCATCGAAAATATGAAACCAGACACAAAAACTTAATATGACAAAGTCAAGCTAAACAAAGGGGCCCACTTTAGCGGCTTACTTTTGGTCTTGATTTTGGTTGTAAATACAGTGTATAATAAGACGGTTCCCATATAGAAGGTAGATGGCAAGCAATCGTAAGAAACTAAGATAAACCTCAAAATCTCATTCGGCATCTATACAAATCAGAAGAATAAAGTCTTGAGGTTTCTATTAGAGGAAAATCAAGATCATAGATATGCATTTCTGGACAATGGGTGTTATTGTGGAGATTGAAATAATGACAAATCATAAAATTCCATGGCCTGAAGGAAAGGATTTTGCATTTACAGTTTTTGATGACACTGATAGGGCAATAGTAAATAATGTTAGTGCTGTTTATTCATTTCTAAGTGATTGCGGCTTTAAAACCACAAAGTCTGTTTGGCCTGTCCGCGGAAATCAGAACGCTACGATTGATGGGTCAACATGCGAAGACTCAGTTTATCTTAGATGGTTATATGAACTGGAGAAATTAGGGTTTGAAATCGGTTACCATAATACAACTTTTCACAGTTCCAAGCGAGAAGATACAATCATAGGAATAAATAAATTTAAGGAGCTTTTTGGATATAGCCCAAAGTCGCATGCAAACCATCTTGATTGTCAAGAGAGCATTTATTGGGGGAGCTATAGGTTGACGGGTATCAATAGATTTATCTACAATGTGCTTACTATGAAACATCATAAAGGTTTGTTTCAGGGACATATTGAGGAAAGCGAATACTTTTGGGGAGACATTTGTAAGGAAAATATCAAATACGTAAGAAATTTCGTCTATGATGAGATAAATACATTAAAAGCATGTCCAATCATGCCTTATCATGATAAAAAAAGACCTTATGTCAACTATTGGTTTGCCTCATCAGAGGGAGCAGACTTGGATGCCTTTGTTAGATGTATTAATGAAAAAAATCAGGATTCACTTGAAAAAGAACACGGAGCATGCATAATGTATACACATTTTGCAAGTGGGTTTTATAAAGATGGGAAACTGGATGCGAGATTTGAAGGATTAATGAAAAGGCTGAGTCAAAAGAATGGTTGGTTTGTACCAATATCAACGTTGCTTGATTATTTGATGGACAAAAATGGTCATCATGAAATAACGGACCAAGAGAGGAACCGTCTTGAGAAAAGATGGTTGCTACATAAAATTCGGGTTGGGAGAACATAAATTATAGACTATAATAGTCAAATCGCTAGATCAACAAATTGGAAAAATATTGGCGTTGCCTATATGTTTTTATAAAACCCAAGAAATTTCCAATCAAATACCAAAAAAGCCCCTAAAGCAATTTAAAGGACATGTAATGAATATAGAAATTAGGCGATATACAAAAGATGATATAGATTCTGTCAAAGCATTCAATAAACGCCTATCCGATTGTGTCGTTTCACATAAATTTCCCGAATCAGAAACCTCTTCATGGCTTCCTGATATTGATGGAAGAAGAATTTTTCAGGAATATTTCTTGACTTTTGATGATGATATTGTAAGAGGAGGATATATACTAAAACATCAAGATTTCTACATCAATGGAAAAATTGTTCCAATTGCGGATTACCAGTTACCTTTATCAGAAGGGATAATAGACAAAAAATATAGGTTAGTTGGCGTACTCGTATTAATGAATGCACTGAAAAGGCAAAAAAAGCTTTTTGGCTTGGGAATGGGTAGCTATGATGCACCAATTGCAAAAACTCTAAAAGCTGCTCATTGGAAAATGTATGAAGTGCCTTTCTATTTTAAAGTGGTTAGACCATTTACTTTTCTAAGGGAAATCACATTTCTTAGAAAGCACCCCGTTAAGAGATTTATTTTGGATCTATTAGCATTCTCGGGTGTTGGTTGGCTATTTACTAAATTCTATCAATTTATCCTAAAAGATAAAAATTTTAATAAAAATTCGGTTTTATCTGAAATTGTCGAGGGATTTTCCGGATGGGCAGATGATTTATGGGATAGATGCAAAGGCAGTTATTTTTTTATTGCTGTTCGAGACAGTGAAGCTCTTAATATTCTATATCCTGAAAAATCCAAGAGATTTACCTACATCAAAGTTAAGCAGAATGATGAGGCAATTGGGTGGGCAGTTGTTACACATAGAAAAATGACAAATCATAAGCAATTTGGTAATATGCACGTTGGCACGATAGTTGACTGTTTGGCTTTGCCAAAACATGCTTTTAAAGTTACGAAAATTGCTGCTGACTATTTGGAAAAACAAAATGTTGATATTATCGTATCAAATCAATGTCATTTTACATGGTGTCTTGCCGCGAAAAAGGCAGGATTTATTAAAGGACATTCCAATTTTATATTCACTTCATCTGTTGAGTTGTCAGAATTATTGGAGCCTTACGAAACTAATTTGCCAAATTCTTTTTTAAATAGAGGTGACGGTGATGGCCCAATACATCTCTAGGCAAATAATTGTGGCAAATAAAATAATTTAGGAGCTTAAGATGACAGAAAAGGAATTCATTGAAGAATGTTGTATAGCACTGGAAGTTGATTCCGGGTCACTAAATAGAGAATCTTCGCCAGAAAATGTTGAGGCGTGGGATTCTCTTGGCTATCTGAACCTTATCTCAATGATAGACTCAGAACTGGGTTTTGTTATAGAAAGTGATGACCTGCAAAAATTTGAGACACTGGGTAGTATAATAGACTATTTAAAATCAGAAAATATCTTGGAGAATTCCTAGCGAGTAAATAAAGTTATCGGGAAATAGACCTTTATTGGTGGCTCTATTTCCTGAAAGGTCAAAAATATCCTTGTGGCCTGCCATAATTTGATAGAAAGCGATATAAAGCCTGATGGATAAAGCAAAATTCACATAAACACTCCATAAAAGCCTTTCTGCTGTGTAAATGCCTTTTACCAAAGGGATCTAGATCGTTTTCCTCAAATATTAGCAGGCCACGAGGAAAAATATACAAAACCGAATTTATCGGAAAAGGTTTATGCCATGAATCAAGATACAGCCAGAATAGTATCTATTGAATGCTATCTACCAGAGAAAATACTTACCAATAATGAACTAGAAAAACTATTTTTGGATTGGACAGCAGATAAAATCTACTCAAAAACTGGAGTCTTATCGCGACACATTGCATCTGAAAGCGAATGCTCTTCAGATTTGGGCATTGAAGCGGCACGCAAGTTATTCAACAGTAATTCCATTGATGTTGACTCAATTGATGTCTTGATATTTTGCACCGAAACACCTGACTATCTAATACCGACAACAGCCTGCATAATTCAGGATAAATTGGGATTGTCCACATCATGCTCTGCCTTTGATATTAACTTGGGTTGTTCAGGATTTGTATATGGGCTTTCAATCGCCAAAGCCTATATTTGTAGCAATATGGCAAATAATGTATTATTAATTACGGCAGAAACATATTCAAAAATCATTAACCCAAAAGATAAGTCAGTGCGCACCATTTTTGGTGATGCTGGTTGCGCCACATTAATCAGTTCCGGAGAGGGAACAGCGAATATCGGCAATTTTGTATTGGGAACAGATGGCACAGGACACAAGAATCTTATAGTCCCAACAAGCGGATTTAGAATGCCCAAAAATCCGCAAACAGCAATAGAACAAGAAGATAACAGTGGTAATGTGCGATCACTTGACAACCTATATATGAATGGCTCTAGCATATTTACTTTCACGATAACTACCGTACCCAAAGCAATAAATCAGTTTTTTCAAAAATACAGCTTGTCTTTGGATGATATTGATTGGTTTGTTTTTCATCAGGCAAATAAATATATGGTTGATCACCTCGTAAAGAAAATGAACATTCCTGAAAGTAAAGCCCCAATATGTATTGAGGAATATGGAAATACCGTATCATCATCTATTCCTATAACGCTCAAAGATTGTCAGGAAAAAGGTATGTTTCAAAAGAATGACAAGATATTGCTGGTGGGCTTTGGTATTGGGTATTCCTGGGGAGTTACACTATTAGAGTGGCATGGTTAGATTAGTTATGAAAAGATTTACTGGGAAAATAGCTATTATTACAGGCGCATCATCCGGCATTGGTCAAGCAGTCGCAAAAAGGTTGGCTTCAGAAGGGGCTTTTGTAGTTTTATTTGCCAGACGGGAAGAGCTATTAAAAAAATGCCAGATAGAAATAGAAGCTGAAGGTGGAAATGCCATATGCTTTGTGGGTGATGTTACTAGGGAAGATGATGTTAAGGGCTGTATAGAAAAGAGCTTAGAACACAAAAACAAAATTGATATATTGATCAATAACGCAGGCGTAGAGCTTGTCAAATCATTGTCAATGACATCCCTTGATGAATTGGATTATATCATAGATGTAAATATAAAAGGTATTATTAGATTCATACAAAAAGCGCAACGCTACATGACAGGGATTCAAAATGGTGCTTCCATTGTAAATGTAAGTTCTGTCTCTGGTATGTTTGGCGTAGCCGGTTTGTCTGCCTATTCAATGACAAAGGGAGGGGTAATTTCCATTACAAAATCACTTGCAATTGAGCTTGCGCCAAGAAAAATAAGAGTTAATGTAATTGCGGCAGGTATTGTAGAGACCGATCTCACTCAAAGAATGCGAAGCAAGCTAGGCTCCCAACAATTAGAGCAAATCCTGAAAATGCATCCTTTAGGATTTGGCACACCCTATGATGTTGCATCAGGAATTGCCTTTCTCGCATCAGATGAAGCCAAGTGGATTACTGGTAGCATACTTGTCATTGATGGTGGCTATACAGCTTCCTAGATTGACCTATATTTAGGGGCAGAGGAAAAATGACCCAACCGTCGAGACCATTACAAATATAATCTCAGAAAAGTTAAAAGACTATCTTGTCAATTCAACAGCTTATGTTTACATAATCCCCGCTGAAGGTTTTATTGTGCATGTATTGGGGGAGGTGCAAAAACAAGGCTTCATCAGAGTTCCTGACGGAACTACTGTCCAAGAAGCTATTGGGATGATGAATGGTTTTGCTCCTTTGGCTGACAAAAAACATATACTTCTGATCCATACAGTATAGATATTTTGGTGCATATTAACCTTCCTTGCTGTTGGTTGGGAAAACAAACTCGTATAGAGAAACACGACCTTTGCTATAAACGAGCTTCATATATTCCTTTAATTCTTCGGGCATAATCTCAAAGCTTGTATTTGGGTAATTCCCATTGCAAAATAAATGCGTTACGCCCTTTTGTTTGAGCTTTCTCAAAAGTCTTGGTATATCCTCATCCGCATCATTAATTTTGTATTTTGCTGCAAGTGGATTGTCAAATATAACAGTTTTGGTCACGTATGGTTTGTCAAAATAATAGCCTCGTCTGTCTGTGATGAAAATCTTAGCATTTTCATCCAGATTTTTATTTGCATAATCTATTACACTATAAATCCGAATTCTACGGTCTATGTAATCCTCTTTCGTTTCCATCCCAAAAGTTACCGGCAGACTTTGGTATGTCCATTTGGCAATGGGAATGATGTTAAAGGAGACTGAAAGTATTATGAGAACTTGTATAATTTTGTTTAGAGCCTTAAACTCCTTCATCAAGCGATATGCTGTGTATGACCCACAAATAAATAACCAAATTAGTGCCGGCGCCATATAACGTATGAAACGAAACTTTTGTGATATAACAGCCTGAAACAATATTATCATAATCGAGTATATCAGAGCATACTTAATTTTTTTATCCACATTTTTCAAAAATACTAAACAAGGCACGAAAGCCATTATAAATATACCGGGAGACCATAGGGTTTTTGATGCTGATCGCTCAAAAACATAGTCTATAAGCAAAAAACGGAGTAGTTTATAGCCATATTTTAATATTTTTTCATACCCGGTAAGAATTTTTAAATCCTTTTGCCCTAGTAAAGCTAACGCACCCGGATGCCATGTATTTATGATCTTGCCAGTATATACATAGCTTTTAGCGAACCATGGAGTAAGTACCAAAAGAAAAACAAAACCAAATAATATAATATATTTAAAGCTAGTTATAAGGGATTTTCTTCTCTTTATTTCAACTATTGTAACCAAAATAAACAAGACCATAAATGGTATAGCGCCCAAATGCTTACACGCCGCGGCAAGCCCACTCATTACACTTCCCAAGAGCAATATTTTGCGATTATCTGATTTTAGATAAACAAAAAAAGCATAAAAACCAAGAAATGAATAGTAGGCAGTTGATATATCAACCATGGGTCTTGAAGAAATTGCGCTAAATAGCGGAGTGCAATAAAGAGCAGACGCCGCAAGAATCCCGACTTTTGCAGAAAAGTATTTTCGACAAAATGCAAAAACGGCTAGAGTAAGCAATAAACTATATAGCCAGATTATCATACATGCCGTAATATCACTTGCCAATATCATCCCTAGAACGTATAAATTTTCTGTTGCTAGATGATATTCAGATGCGATAATGTGAGGAATATGTATTGCCCGATGATTTTTTATCCATAACTTGGGGATTGAGAGGTGACAGACTAATGAATCCCAATCAATAGGAGGGGCAAGTGAAGACAAAAGGCAGAGCAGAATATAAATAAATAAAATTGCAAGCAAACTATATTCAAAGAAGCTTAAATTCCTTAATTGGCGGATTCTACGGAGTTTTTGTTTAATAAATGATATATTCCCGGCTTTCCATACATTCCATAAGGCAATCGGTAACAGCAATACCAAAAGCAAAAAGCATGACCATCTGTATAGTAACCCAACCGCCGCTAACAAAAAGACTAAATAGCTAACAATTCCCAGACCTAACCCGATAGAAAAAATGAGTCCCTCAAGGAAACCATCAAACCTGTATTTGAAAAGCTTGATCACCTTGTTTCCCACACCAAAACTGATCAAAGCAAGGAAGAAAAGGAATATGAAGTTAATCATTTTACATATTAACCTTTGGTGCTAGTTTATAGGCTGAATTCGGCAATTGACAGATGGACGAAGCCATTCTCATTAGGTTGAAATCCATGCCGCTGAACTAATAACCTTTGGTGCTATAGAAATTCCGGAAAATAGTTGAGGCTTTGAGATGCCAGTTTTTTGTGGTATCATCTCCGTGGAGGCGATACTCATGAGAAAACGAACAATAAAATCACTTCTAGAACCACAAAAACAAACACTTCTTGAGATGTATCGCAATCATCCCAAGTCGCGAATGCGGGAAAGGGCACATATGGTTCTCCTGTCAAGCCAGAAGCGCAGCATTAAAGAGATATGCTCCATAGTGTTCCGAAGTGAAAACACTGTAAGCACATGGCTTGATGATTCTCCCCGCAAAGAGGGCTATCAACAGAGCAACTGGACACTAAAGCTGGTAGATCATCATCTGTTGCAGAAATTTGGCGTAAACTTCAGCTTGAGTCATGTCTGGGAGATGGTTCATACACTGGGATTCACTCTTATTAGACCCAGGCATAGAACCATAATTCCCACACAGGAGCAGATAGAACAGGCAAACCAAAAGACATTCCACTACCTTGAGAAATCCAGGTCAAGGGATATTCGCTTCTTCTATCTGGATGAGACATCTGCTACCGTTTGGTCAACTCTCAGCTATGTCTGGGCACGCAAGGGGACACGCCCTGAGATACCCATGTCGGACGATCATGGTCGTGTATATATCTTCTCCGCCGCAGACCCACTGAGAGGCAAGGTGCATTATCATATTGCGCCCTCTTCCAGTAAAGAGCATGTGGTGGCATTCCTGAAGCAGATGCGCAGTCGCTATCCAACTGACAGGCTTGTGTTCCGATTAGATAACCACAAGCCACACAAAGCTCATATTGTGAAGCAGTTTGTGAAAGAGGATGGGAATATGCAGCTAGAGCGTCTTCCTCGATACACCTCTTTTAAGTGCAATCCCATTGAGCGTTTATTCAAGTGGTTCCGTAGAGTTGTTACTCACAATCAGTTTTTTGAGAATATCAGTGTTCTCAAGAATGCCATTGGAGCGTTCTTCAGATCAGTTGCCAATCAGCCCAAGAAGGTCATTTCCCTTTTGAGGCTTAACCTCAATTCTTTTCCGTAATTTCTATAGTCATATAAAGCCTACAACAAATGAAGAAGTACTGTATAGACTTCGAAGCGAGTGCGATGGGGTAGATTTCGTTGTTGGCTCATCCCCTCATGAGATAGAAAACCTGAAACAGGATTTTGACGGGGTTCTGATTTTTGGTGGTTTGGGGAACTATGCAATGGCTTTGACTGGATTGCCCACAATAGTCGTGTATAATTTCCCCGAATTCCTGCATATTCCCTACGGACTTCTATTAAGCAAAGGGAAGGTTCTGACCACTTGCTTGGATAGAGCGAATACTTGCTCTCCGTCCATTTCTTCGTCCATGTTTGAGGATTTGGTGGGAAAAATCAGGTTAATTCAAGCCCTGAAAAAGATGAAGGAATCAAGAATACTGTCTGTGACAAATTCGCCTTATGTCACCACGATTCGTGGAGATTTGAGTAGTCTCTATGATGGAGATATACGGCAATTATCTCCAGAAGAGCATAACGAGATTTTCCTTAATGCAGTGGGAGAATCACTAGGGACAAAAGTCACGAAAATAGGGATTGAGGAAGTATCTTCCGATGAGCAAATCCAGAATATCGACGATAAAAAAGCGGAAGAGATCGCAAAGATGTGGATCGCCGAAGCCAAAGGAATGAAAGACACTATTGAATCGGAGGTAGTGAAATCTGCCAAGATGTATTTGGCTATGCAAATACTAATGGAGAAGTATGAAGCGACGGTGATAGCAACTCACATCAGATCGCTTATCAAAAACCCGACGCCAGAGGATATGATGTGGCCGAGTATGGGTAATTCAGAGCTTCAGAAAAGAGGCATAGTGGGCTGTTGTCAAGCGCATATAAATGTAGTGCTTACACACATGCTGGCTCAATATGCTTTTGGTAGGTCTTCTATGATGGGGGATTTTACCACAGAACCTTTTAACGATGTGAGCATTATAATGCACTGTGGCGCTCCATGGAATCCCCGGGGGCTGGACGACAGAGTTCCTTATATCATAAGAGATCATGCTGAGAGGCAAGTAAGCGGCCACTCAAAGCCGGGAGGAGGCGCCTGTTCTGAAGTATTGTACCCGGCAAACGAACCTGCTACAATATGGAGAATCGATGTGCAGGGCAAGTTAATACAAGCTCATACAGGCATGACGGTTGATCCTTATTCTCTGTATAAAGACTTTGATTATTTGATGTGCAGAACGAAGTTAGTCATCAAAACTGACGCGGGAAAGGTGCAAAGATATGTTGAGCCCGATAAACGAGGGGTTCATAGAACGGGAACTCTTGGTGATCATAGGGAAAAGATCAAAGATTTAGCTACTCTAATCGGATTTGAGGTTATAGAAGAAGAAAAATAAGAACAGGGTCCCGACTTGCGGCTACGGATGATTGCTGGACGCAAGGACAGAACTCTTTGTGAAAACTGAAAACACGCACGTACCGCATCTGCGATTCAATTTCGCCATGGGGTTGATACATTCTATGGTGATTATAGACAAGAGTTCAAAGATTTAGCCAAGCTGATTGGATTTGAGGTTGTAGAAAAAGATAGATAATACAAAAGTGATTATCAGTGAAATCAATAAGATTTCATACTGTCTCAGAGCCTTTTCAGAAAAATGAGAAAACGAGATGACATAGATGGACATATTCTACCTCAGGATCAACGATTTTTGGTCTTGACTTTGGGGGTAACCATAGAATGCGGATTTAAATCATGTAATGAATTCATAAGAGCTGTCTTGGATAAAAAAGTAAAAGAAAATAGATGCCCTTATTTGAAGGGCGGGAGGAAATAAAGATGTGGAAAGAAATATCATTTTTAAAAAGGAACTTGGTCTGGTCAATTCCTTCATTTATGGTATTAGGAATTATATTTGGGTATTTTAGCAATCCTTCTTTTCTTAAAATATTGATTCTTCCATTAACATTCTTAATGGTTTATCCAATGATGGTAAATCTGCAGATAAAAAAGGTGTTTTCTGGCGGAGATTATAGGGTTCAGTTGATCACACAAATAATAAATTTCGCAATCATACCATTTGTTGCATTTGGTATCGGAAAATTATTCTTTAGCAATAATCCATTAATCGCATTAGGTTTATTATTAGCAGCACTGCTTCCAACAAGCGGAATGACTATTTCTTGGACAGGATTTGCAAAAGGAAATATTAATGCCTCAATTAAGATGACAGTCATAGGTTTAATTGCGGGTTCTCTGGCTACGCCTTTTTATGCTAAATGGCTTATGGGCACAGTGGTAGAAATACCAATGGTGAATATATTTAAGCAGATAGCTTTTATTGTTTTTCTTCCAATGGTATTAGGTTATTCTACTCAAAGATTCGTAATCTGGAAATATGGAGAAGCAAAATACCAAAAAGACATAAAGAAAAAATTTCCTGCACTCTCTACTTTGGGAGTATTGGGAATCGTGTTTGTAGCAATGGCATTAAAATCAAGAACAATTATTTCAGATCCTTCAATGTTGTTATTCTTATTTGTTCCATTGTTTATATTGTACTGCTTTAATTTTTTACTCAGCACCATAGTCGGCAAATTCTTTTTTAATAGAGTTGATGGAATCGCACTTGTTTATGGAACTGTCATGAGGAATCTTTCTATAGCTCTTGCAATTGCAATGACTGTTTTTGGAAAACAAGGTTCTGAAATTGCATTGATTATTGCAATGGCATATATTATACAAGTTCAATCAGCTGCATGGTATGTAAAATTTAGTGATAAAATATTTGGCAAAGCTCCAGAAGATGTAGCTGAAGATATTATGGAAAAAGGTGTTTTTGCTCTTCACGAAAATGCAACACTGAATGATGCGATAAAAATGCTTGATGAAGAACATATCCATTCTGTTGTAGTGCTTGATAGAAATGAAAAGCCTGCTGGATTAATTACTGCTGAGATGATAATCAACCTTCTAGCAGAAGGCAAGAAAACTAATGAAAAACTAGACACAATCAAATTACTGCCTATAGTTAAATTTAAAGAAACAATACCAATCAAGAAAGTTATTGATACTATGAAAAGACAGCATGAATACAAAGTACTCATTACTGATGAAAAAGGTAACCTAAAAGGTGTGCTTACTGAGTTAGATATTCTTGATAGATATGCAAATGAGGTAAAAAAATGAGTAAATTAATCAAGCTTGAAACCCAGAAAACTCCTGAAGAAGTTATTGGAGAATTAAAGAAAAAAGCTTCTAAATTTAACTTCATTGTTAGGGAAGTTTTTGATATGGCTCATGAATTCAGGAGCCATGATGTGGATGTACAGGATAATTTTGTATATTACTCAATAATGCTTTGCAATCCTGAAAAGGCTTATAAGAGCATATCAGAAAGCCCATTAAGGGGAGCTGTATTACTCCCACCCAAGCAGGTTGTTGTTTACAAGGATAACAAATCAAAAAAAACAATCATTGCATATACCACAATAGAAGAAACTGACGTCAAAAAATTACTTCCTGAAGATAATAAATTTCAAAAGGGTCTGCCAGAATCATGCAACAATATAATAAAATTGATAAACGAAATAAGATAAGAAAGAGTTGATAAAATGCTGTGGATAAATAGAAGTAAATGTACTGGGTATGGTTCCCCCAAAAATTAGACCACAAGTTAAGGTGGAAGGTACAGAGGCATATCTATCCCGATAAACGGGGTGGGTTATAGAACGGGAACTCTCGGTGATCACAGAGAAAAGATCAAAGATTTAGCCACTTTAATCGGATTCGAGGTTATAGAAG
>Ga0265594_1002726_pt1 | contig 12276 bp, 10 predicted proteins | sample saktaG_11_FD_190147 | JGI IMG/M metagenome (GOLD analysis project Ga0265594, IMG submission 190147) | Saline water microbial communities from Sakinaw Lake, British Columbia, Canada - sak_2011_5_24_80m | ecosystem: Environmental > Aquatic > Non-marine Saline and Alkaline > Saline ... | reverse complement strand
TCATCCCGCGTCAGGTTTATATCGGAGAAATGCACCCCCTTATAGCCATTGATCTGAAGGTCCACCAGTCCTCGTATTTTTATGCTATTTGAAATCTGTGCTTTCTTGCCCATTCTCTTATCCGATTTCCAACAACACATCTTATAAAGGATTTTCATATCTCTGTCAAATACACAGTCTAAATATCCGCCGACAACGGCAGAAGATTTTTCTTCCTTGCCGGCTGCAAATCTCCTATCATTCCCCTCGACTGTAAACAGCATGGGAACATCGTAGAGGACGAGAACTTATGCCTTTGGAAATCAGTGGCCTGCAGCCCGTCAGCAGTTGGATTGAGCTGATTAGAGATAGAGATAACGCTTTTATCAGCAAGCTGCATCAAATCTATGGTGATAATGACGATCTAAAGACCGAAGCGGTCCGAATGTGCCTGTGCAGCCTCGGAGCATTCGCAGACAGATACGGAGCGGACCGCAACGTTCTCATTATCCGCTCGGCCGGCCGGGTCAACCTTCTCGGCACGCATATCGACCATCGCGGCGGCTCGGTCAATCCCATCGCTGTCAAGCACATGTGGCTTGTGGTCGAGCCTCGCGACGACGACCTGGTGCTGGCTAAAAACTTCGAGTCAAACGACTTTCCCGATGAGCAGTTCAGTATCGGCCGCTGTCTGCCGGCCGGCAAGAAAATCGAAAACTGGGATACTTGGTGTCACGATGAGTATGAAAAACGCAGGAACGACCCGTCAGTGAGCTGGTCGAATTATATCCGAGCGGCGGTTTTGTACCTTCAGCATCTCAGCACAAAAGACGACGGTAGCTTCCAACCGGCGTTCCGCGGGATGAATATGATGGTTTACGGAAACATACCGCGAGCGGCCGGCCTGAGTTCATCATCGGCATTGGTCATGATAACAGTTGAAGCTGTAATACGGATAAACTCGCTTCCCATTAAACCTGCTGATTCCGTTGAACATTGGGGATTTGCCGAATGGTATGTGGGCACACGTGGCGGTTGCAGCGACCATGCTGCGATTATATACGGCAGGCACCATACGATTCTCCATATGACAGCTTTTCCATTATCCGTAGAGGAGGCAGCACTTCCGGCCGGCTATTGCTTCGTTTTGGCGAATAGCAACATCAAGGCAAAAAAACAAGCCGGCGGCCGCGATATTTTTAACAGCCGGGTTGCAGGATATATATTCGGCTTGATGTTAATACGCAAAAACTTTCCTCAGTACGCCGATAAACTCGAAAGACTTCGGGATGTCAACCCTGAAAGACTTGGCGTTGATGAGAGCCAAATCTATCGAATGGTAAAATCACTGCCCGCTTCTGCCCGCAGAACAGATGTTTTAAGACTTCTTCCGACAGACGAGCAAAAGATTCATCGTGTGTTCAGAAGTCACGCCGAGCCCAAAGAGGGCTATCCCATACGGCAGGTATGTCTTTATGGAATTGCCGAGTGTATTCGTGCCGAGATGGCCCCTCAGTGCCTGCGAGCGGGTGACATGAAGACGTTTGGTGAGCTTATCAACACCTCCCACGACGGTGACCGCGTGACAAAGCTCGTTGACGGCCGGCGTGTACCTACCGACAATAGCTATCCCGACGAACGAATTGACGCCCTGATAGACGATCTGGAATCGAGCGATCCCGAACGTATGAGCCGGGCCAAGCTGTGGCGCCAGGGTGGCGGCTATAACGTCAGCCTGCCCGAAATCGATGCCCTCGTTGACATTGCGCTGGCAACCGAAGGCGTTATCGGTGCGGGTCTTGTCGGCGCCGGGATGGGCGGCTGTATCGTGGCGGTTGTCGAGGACGAGCACGCCCGGCGACTGGTCGAAAATATGACTGAGCAATACTATCACCCGCGCAACCTGCCGGTAAGGGCGGAGATTATTACCCCCGTGGGTGGTTTGTGCACTATGGATTGAGCAGTGAAGCCGCCTCGGCGTCCAGGAATATCTTACAATTGCCGTGCTGCTGTAATATCGAGGCCGGACACATCGGCGTTACCTTTCCTTCGAGAGCGTTTTTCACAGCCTCGGCTTTGCGCTCGTCGGGAACCGTTACGATCAGGCATGCGCTTTTGACGATCTGCTGAATGCTCATCGAGATTGCCTGCCGGGGCACCTGCTCCAGAGTCTCGAACCAGCCTTCGCCCAACTGTTGTTTCCTGCATTTCTCGTCCAGCTCGACGACGAGATATGGCTCTTCGGTCTCGAAATCCGCTGGCGGGTCATTAAACGCCAGATGCCCGTTCTCCCCGATTCCCACCATTGCCGCGTCGATAGGGTGTTCGGCAATCACGGAGCCTACTCTTTGGCACTCCTGTTGCGGGTCGCCGGCGTCGCCGTTGACGAAATGTACGGTCTTTAAGCCCGGCACCCGATCTACGAACCGCTCTTTCAGAAATTTCCTGAAACTCGCTGGGTGGTCCGCCTTCATTGCGATATACCCATCCAGATGAAACATCGTCACTCGCGCCCAGTCCACATTCTCGGCTTCCACAAGATTTTTTAGCATCTCGAATTGGCTGGCTCCGGTTGCGAGTATTATATTCGCCTGGCCCTTGTCTTCTATAGCCTTGTTAATGGCTTGTGCTGCCGCTGCTGCTGCCGCAGCTCCCATTTCCTGCTTTGTCTTATAAATAAATTTTTCCATTATTTTACTTTCACTTCAAATTTACTGACATTCACTATAATCATAAGCAATTTCTGCCGCTCCGGCAAAGATTTTCCTTGCCCTGCAAGCGTTAAATCTTCTATAACATTTGTCGGTTTGACCTTATTTCTCTATGAGGAGCAATAAACGACCAGCCCATAAATGGAGGTAAATTATAGTGGCTAAAAGCATACTCACAGCACTGACAGTAATAATGAGCTTTTCTTATCTAACGTTGACAGCGGCAGAGCAGGCTGCTGTGGATCCTTCTGCGGTCCTGAATGTGCTTGATAAGAGCCATCCGAGATTAATGCTGAAAGATAAAGACCTGGAGCATTTGAAAGAACTGTATGAAAAAGACAAAGTTCTGCAAAAGTGCGTGAGTGACGTTCTCAGTGAAGCGGACAAATGTGCCGGCAAATCTATGCTTACATACAGGAAGATCGGCCCCCGGCTGCTTAGCGTGAGCAGAGAATGCCTCCACCGGATTTACGCCCTCGCTCTTGCATACCGATGGACGGGCGAGGAAAAGTACGCCGGGAAAGCCGTCGATAACATGCTGACGGTTTGCGCATTCGAAGACTGGAATCCATCGCACTTTCTCGATACGGCCGAAATGTCCCACGCCGTCGGGCTCGGTTATGACTGGCTGTATTCCTATATGGACGCCGAGACGCGGCAGAAAATCAAGGCCGGCCTCATTAAAAACGGCCTGGAGCCCGGACTGACTGCATACCAGAAGAGTTGGTGGGCCAAAAGCGAACACAACTGGAACCAGGTATGCAATGGGGGCCTGATAGTCGGCTCGCTGGCGATTGCCGAGTCGGACCCACAGTACGCCGAGCAGATTATTGCTGCCGCCGTCCGGTCGCTGCCGCTCGCCATCAAGAGCTACGGCCCCGACGGCGCGTGGGGTGAAGGGCCCGGCTACTGGAGTTATGCCACGCACTACACCGCCTACGGACTGGCGGCGCTGCAAAGCGCCCTGGGCAACGATTTCGGCCTGCTGAAAATCGAAGGGCTGGCTGAAGCGGGAGATTTTCCAATCTATACTGCCGGGCCGACCGGGTACTATTTGAACCTGGCTGACGTTGGAGAAAGAAGCTCTAAAAGGACGCTGCCCTGCTTGTTCTGGCTGGCACGCACATACGACAATCCGTTTTATGCCGATGATGAACGTGCTATGCTGGCCAAACGCAGCGCCAGTCCGCAGCACGTGGTCTGGTACATGCCAGAACCGGTTGGGAAACTCCCGGCAAGAGACCTCGACCGTTATTTTCGCGGTCCCGTGGAAGTGGCCGTATTCAGAAGCGCTTGGAACAACTCGGAGTCGCTTTGGGTAGGCATCAAGGCCGGGTACAACCAGGTCAATCACGGGCATCTGGACCTGGGCAACTTCGAGCTTGATGCCCTGGGCGTGCGATGGGTTCGCGACCTCGGCTCGGATAATTACAATTTCCCGGGATACTGGGATGGAAAAAGAGGCGGCATGCGTTGGAGTTATTACCGCTTGAATTCGAAAAGTCACAGCGTCCCGCTGCTGGGCGGTGAAGACCAGGACCCAATGGCGATATCAAAGTTCATTAAATTCGAGTCGAAGAAGTCCTCGGCTTTTGCCCTGATCGACCTGACGAGCGCTTATGAGAAGTATGCGAAGAAGGTCACGCGGGGCCTCGCTATGATGGATGGCAGGCAGGCCGTGCTCGTGCAGGATGAGTTCGAAATCGAGAAGCCATGCGAGCTTGTCTGGGCGATGACAACCGACGCGGAAATCTCATTGGAAAAAGAATGGATTGCAAGACTTACCATAAACGGCAAAGAACTTGTCGCGCGAGTTTTGTCACCTTATCATGCTCCGTTTACGGTCGAATCCGCCGAGCAGAAGCCGCCGGAGAAAACCAACAAAGGCGTGAAACGCTTGACTTTGCGCCTTAACGATGCTAAAGACAATGTACGAGTGGCTATTCTGCTGGCGCCTGTATGGAAGGACGACCGTTACACCAGCTCCGTCGAATTACGACCGTTGGCAGAGTGGTGAGCCCGGCAAAGCAAATATGTATAAAGATGTCATATCAGGAGGTCACAAATGCAAAGTAGAATAAGTTATATCAACAAAACGATCGTTATCGGTATATCAATGCTCTCGCTCGGATTTTTCGTCCCGGCACAAAGCGCCGAGGAAAAGAAACCTCAACTCTGCCAGGGCAATTATCAAAGTGAGGCCGCGGCGAAAGAGCAGCTTGCGAAGTTTGCCCGGAGCTATTCGAACCTGGAGCAATGGAAGTCGCGGGCCGAGCGGATTCGTGAAGGCATCCTTCGCGGGACGGAACTTTTGCCGCTGCCCGAAAAAAACCCGCTCAAGCCGGTCATTCACAGCGAACGCAAGTATGACGGCTATACCGTCCAGAACGCGGCGTTTGAGAGCATGCCCGGCGTTTTTGTCACGGGGAACCTTTACCGTCCTCTGAAAGGCAACGGACCTTTCGCCGCGATACTGTGTCCCCACGGCCATTTCAGCAGCGAAGATAATTACGGGCGATTTCGAGACAATATGCAAAAGCGATGTGCCACACTGGCTCGTATGGGTGCGGTTGTATTCTCTTATGATATGGTGGGATACGGCGATTGGAAAAACGCAGGCTGGGAGCACAGCCTGCCGAAGGCTTTGAAATTGCAGTTGTGGAACAGTATTCGTGCGGTGGATTTTCTGACGTCGCTCAAAGAAGTGGACCCAAAACGCATCGGAGTCACCGGCGCTTCGGGCGGGGGGACACAGACGTTCCTGCTCACTGCCGTCGATGACCGCATCGCAGTCTCGATCCCCACGGTGATGGTCTCGTCCCACTTCTTCGGCGGCTGCAATTGCGAAAGCGGGATGCCCATCCACAAAAGCGATACACATGAGACGAACAATACGGATATTGCCGCTCTGGCGGCGCCCCGGCCTCAGATGCTCATCTCGGACGGCAAGGACTGGACCAAGAACACGCCGGATGTGGAGTTCCCTTATATCCGGAACGTATATCGTCTCTACGGAGCGCAGGATAACATCGAGTATCTGCACCTTCCCGACGAGGGACACGATTACGGCATCTCAAAGCGTCTCGGCGCCTATAAGTTTTTTGCGAAACACTTAAAGCTTTCGCTCGATAAAGTCACCGGGCCGGACGGCTCAATCGATGAAAGCTTTGTTGTGATTGAAAAGGTGGAGGATATGTTCGTATTCAACACCGAGCATCCCCGGCCCGCTTATGCAGTTAAGCCTGATGCGAAAAAACTGCCGTGGGATTAAGCATGTTTATGCAGGGGCAAGCTGTTTATCGACTGCTTTACGATAGCCGGTAACGGTGACACTCATGTCCGGCCGGACTTCGACGATGGCGTAAGAGTTGTTTTCCGGGCCGGGGCCTTCGATTACTGCTTTTAAAGTATAATAGTGAATCCCTTCTATCAGGCTGTAACGTCCATCGTGATAGTGACCCTGGAACACAGCCAAAACCTTGCCCGATTGTTCGAGAATTTGCCGGACCTCGGTGGCACTGTTGACATAGTGCGAGCCGGCACCGTCAAGTAGCTGGTGGACCAGGACAATAACAGGTCCGCTTGACGCGGCCAGGTCCCGCCTGAGCCACTGCCGTTCGGCCGGGGGGACATTGGCGTCGGTCCAGTCGAAATTGCCGTGGTCGTAATCGGTTCCGTCGGATTTATAGTTGGCGTCGAGAACGACAAAGTGCACGCCGTTGAAATCGAACGAGTAGTAACTTCTGCCGGGGTCTATGCCCGTGTTTTCGATATTGGTCAAAAATTGTGCCTTCGAGAGACTATCCTGGTCATGATTGCCGAGAACATGGTAGGCCGGGCCGTTGAACTTGCAGAACACACCCTCGACGGCTCGCAGATACGACAGGGTCTTCTGCTCCACAGGGGGGGAATTCTGGTCCTTGAAATCACCGAGTTCCACGATAAAATCGACTTCCTGCTCGTTCATCGCTTTGACGCATTCGCCAAGCTTGTCGAGCGAATCCCGGTAATAGCGTGTGCCGACTGTATCGGCGTCGGCGTAGTGACAGTCGGTAACGATGCCGAATCTCACGGTCTCCGGCTTGCGTCTGCGGCCGGTCGGGCCGGTGCAGGAAATCGGTGTCAAGGCCAGGCCGGTGAGCGCTGCTGCCGAGGACTTAAGGAATATCCGCCGAGTAACAATCCAACGCTGCTTGTTGAAATTTCCGCCTATCGTGCAGCCTTTCTAAATGAAAGATATTGTGGCCCGAGCCCAAATCACGCTGCTCCCCGGGCACAGATCATAGAGACGGCTCTTTGAGCTCCTGTGCTTTCGGCAGGTCTTTGAGCGTATTGAGGCCGAAGACTTCGAGAAACTTCTTTGTCGTTCCGTACAGCATCGGCCTGCCTAAAACTTCGGCCCGGCCGACGATCTTGACTAATCCTTTATAGCTCAGGGATCGAATCACCTCGCCGACCGCAACGCCACGGATGGCTTCGATATCCGCGCGCATGACCGGCTGCTTATATGCGATTATAGCAAGTGTCTCCAGGGCGGCGGGGCTCAGTTTGTTGTCGCCGCGAACACGAAGCAGTTTCTTGAGCCAGTGATTGTAAGGACTCAACGTGAGCATCTGGTAGCCGCCGGCGATTTGCTCGATTCTAAAGGCGTTATTGTTCGCCTGGTACTTGTCATTCAGATTCTTGATGTGCTGACGAATCTGTTTTGCACTTGCCTCTACAATATTCGCCAGCCGGGCATCTGTGAGTGACTCATCGCTGGCAAACAAAACCGCCTCCACAACCGACTCGACCGTAGTAGTAATCTCCTGATCGGGCTGCGAGACATCAGGCTGTTCTTCATCCGGCATTTGAGGTTCATCATCCTGGACATCCTGTGTTTCTTGTAGCTCTTCGGCTTCCGGGACGTCTTGCTCTTGCTGTGCTTCTTGTGCCTCTTCAGCCTCCAGGACGTCTTGCTCTTCCTGTACCTCTTCGACTTCCGGGACGTCTTGCACTTCCTGCATTTCTGCTGTTTCCTTCACGTCCTGATCTTCCTGTATGTCTTCTATTTCCCGGCTTTTTTCTGTCATATGTTCTTCCACTTAAACGGGTCAGCATCTTTCCTGCTTATATTAATATTTATTGTTTTGATCTGTTTTTGCAACTGCCTTGCGAATTTTTTTAATATGAACCTTTCGGAAATGGTATGGCTCAGGCAGATGCAGGTCAGCCCTGCTTCCTGGGCGGCCAATGCCTGATGATGTTTCAGCTCTCCGGTCAGATACAAATCGGCCTTGGCGGCGATAACCGAATTGATAATCTTGCCGCATGTGCCGGCACAAACCGCCGCCCGCCTGACCAGCCGGTTCCGGTCACCGACCATGCCGACCGCTTTGGCGCCGGTGGCCTTTTTTATCTTCTCGATAATCTGTGCGATTCGCACGGGCCTGGCTAATTCCCCGATCCGGCCCAGGCCGAACGGCATCTCAGTATCGTGCAGTTTGAAAACGTCAAAGGCCGGCATCTCGTAGGGATGCGCCTTTTTCATCGCCGTCACGACGTTATCGAGTTTGCCCGCCGGCACAATCGTCTCGAATCGTATCTCGCCGACTTTTTCGAGTTTGCCTCTTTTGCCGATAGCTGGCTTTGCGCCCTTATGGGGCAGGAAGGTTCCCGTGCCCTCGGCGCCGAAACCGCAGTGGCTGTAGTTGCCGATTGCCCCGGCACCGGCGGCAAACACTGCGTTCGAAACTTCCGCCGCCGATTTGGCGGGGACAAAGACGACGAGCTTGTAGTTATCGCCCGCAGGGTTTGCCACGTAATCGCCGATTGGTTCGCCATTAACGATGCCGACAATTTCGGCAAGACCGTCGTTGACTCCGCCGACGGCCGAATCCAGGGCGGTATGGATTGCGAAGACCGCAATGCCTGATCGAATCAAATCATACACAACGCCGGTAGGTCCCTCGGCGGTAATTTTCTTCAGCGCGTCCCAGATTATAGGATGATAGCCGATAATCAAATCGGTCTTCAGTTTTTTTGCCTCGGCGACAACGTCACGCGTGATATCGATAGTCAGCAGGATATTTTTGACATCCTTCTGCGAATCACCAATTAATAATCCCACGTTGTCCCAGTCCTGTGCCAGCTTGAGCGGGATTATTTCGTCTATTGTCGCGGCAATATCTTTTATCTTCATTTATTTTTTCCACACTCGCTTTTCACGAGCTGATCGAAACACGTTTGCAGCTTTTTGGTCACATCCCCGACCCGGCCGTCACCGACAGTATGCTTCTCTACTTTAGTTATCGGCATGACCTGCATGATAACATTCGTCAGAAAAATTTCATCGGCGCCGAGCAAATCATCTATCGTCAGATCCTTCTCTATCAATTCAATGGAATTTTGTTTAGCGAGCAGGCAGACGGCTTTTCTTGCTACGCCTGGAAGAACGGGCGTATTAATCGGCGGTGTGTAGAGTACCGAATCCTTGACCAGAAAAACATTGCTGATGCAGCCCTCAGCCAGGCGATTGTCCAGCGTAAACCAGATTGCCTCGGCCGCTCTTTTCTGATGCGCCAGGTTCAGCGCAATCATACGCGAGAAATAGCTTGTCGTCTTCCGGCCGGAAGCAGGATCGATCGGATTCTGCTTGAACGGGCACAGCACGACCAATACGCCTTTTTTATAATATTCGGGCGGGTAAGACTGGAACTTTGTCGCTGTGATGAGAAGTGTCGATTTACGCTGCTCTTCGGATTCGGCCATCGGCCCGTTCGTGAGCGTCAGACGCAGGCGCGCATCGGTCAGCTTATTCGCACGCAGCACTTTGTTAATCGCCTCGGCGATATATTCCTGCTCGTATGGATTATTTATCGACAGAACGTCGGCACAGGTAAACAGCCTGTCCAGGTGGTCCGTCAGGGCGAAGACCACGCCGTTGTGACTGCGCATAGTCTCGAAAAGCCCGGCACCGTAAAGAAATCCGCTGTCGGAGACGGATATAGTGGCCTTGTCGATATCGACTAATTTATCATTTAGAAATACTTGTTCAGTCATAGTTTCGTATTACGCAATACGCATCAAACACGATGCATCACGCTGTTTATTCCTGCGATCAATGCTCTTGCTTTTACAATTGTCTCGGCCCACTCAGCTTCCGGGTCGGAATCCGCGACGATACCTCCGCCGGCTTGTGCATAGGCCTTCTGGCCTTTAATAATAATTGTTCTTATGGCAATATTCAAGCTTGCACTGCCATCGATCCCGATAAAGCCGATACTGCCCGTATAGACGCCTCTGGCGGTCAACTCGGTTTCGTCGATGATTTCCATAGAGCGGATTTTCGGCGCTCCGGTGATAGAGCCGCCGGGAAACAACGCTTTTAGAACATCGCAGAAGGTGATTTCCTCGCGAAGCTGCCCAGCCACGGTAGCAAGGGCGTGAAAAACCGTCGGGTAAGTTTCAATCGTCCTGGGCTGGACGACCGACCTTGTCCCGGGCTGGCAAATTCTGGCGACATCGTTGCGCTCCAGATCGATAATCATATTCAGCTCGGCCTGCTCCTTTTCGCTGCCGAGCAGCTCGTTGAAATTCCGGGCGTTGATTTGCTTCGCCTGCAAGGCCGCCTCCGCAGTCTCGTCGAGGCGAGGCCGGGTGCCTTTTATCGGCTTGGTTTGAATAACGCCGTCGGCGATTGTGATAAACATTTCGGGCGATGTGCTGACGATTTGAAAACCGCCCGCATCGATGTAAGAGGCGCAGGGACTTGGATTATAGCAGTTTTGCCAATGATAAAGCTCAATCGCCCGCGCATCGTAATCGCATTCGAATCGTTGCGAGAAGTTAATCTGGTAAACCTCGCCGTCGTAGATGTACCGCTTAATTTTCTCGACGGTTCGCAGGTAATAATTTTTATCCATATTGGACCGGACTTGCGACAAATCAATATTCTCAAGGTCGGCAGTCGCAGGTTGCGGCATGCGAGTCCTTTGAGATTCAGCTAACAAACGCTCCAGAGCGGCAAGTTTTTCTTCCGGCTCTTCGGTATCGTCCGGCGGCTCCAGGGCGATCAACCAAAAACTTTCTTCGAGATGATCATAGGCGATGAACCGGTCGTAGAAACACAGCCGAATCAAAGGCAGTCCAATATCGTCGATTGCAGAGGTTGGCAGCTTTTCGATATATCTGCCAAGCTCATAGCTGAAATATCCGATCCATCCGCCATGGAAGATGCCCTTGGGCAGGTTGATATAGCTATCTTTTTCGAGTTTATATTTAGCTAAAGTCCTTTGTAATTTTCCGAAAGGATCATCCTGTCCCGCTTCGAACTCAAATATCTCTTTCGGTTGCGCAGCGAAGTAGCTGAATCTGCCGGCGTCCGCCCTGGCCGGGTTGCCGCCGAGAATTGACGCCGATTCCAATTGGGCGAAAACTTCACAAAGCCCTGGTAAATTTGCCGATGCGCGGATTTCTCTGCAACGCAATCGGCAGACGATACGTCGACCATTCGTAGCGGCTGTTCCTGCCACGACGATTTTTCCGGTCGTTGCGGGTGCAGTGGTGTGATTTCTTGTTAAATTCTGGATTTTGGTCATATTTAGAATTCGATTTGTGCCTATATGGAACTATGTGTTTAACGTGTATCTCTTTTCGCGTCGTCATCATTCAGCGTAGCAATAAATGCACCGCAATCACTGCATAACAAACCACAAATCGCTGTCATCTCATTCATCTTTTTTCCCTTCTGTAACGGTATATAGCCACCATCTGATTTTGTTTTGGCGTTTCGATCTTGCCTGCCTCTCAAAATAGACGGTCATTTCCAAACCACCCTCGATTTTGATCCTGAACCAGTGTTTACGTAAATATCTCTCGTTGCCGCCGCTGCGGCAAGGCCCCGTTTCCTTCCAGGCCTCAAGCACATCAGCCACTATATATTCTTTGTCTCTCCATTTAAATCGCTCCGGAAGTCCCGGCTCGCCTTTAGTCATTGCAGTCGTATCGAACGTACCTGCGACCGGCTCGATTGGCTCACTGATAAATTCCTCGCTCATAAGCTCATTGTCCGGCTTTGAATTCTGTCATAATCTGCACACCTGATGAAGTGCCTATTCTTTGTGCTCCCGCGGCTAACATGTCGAGGGCCTGTTTTGCGGTCCGTATTCCGCCGGCGGCCTTTATTTTGCACCCGGGGGCAGTTTCTTTCATCAGCTTAATATCTTCGACTGTCGCTCCGCCGGCCGGGTGTAATCCCGTGCTGGTCTTTATGAAATCCACCCCAACCTCCTGTGCTATCCGGCAGGCGAATATTTTCTGCTCGTCGCTCAGGGCGGCCGATTCGATAATCACCTTGAGAACCACGGCCAGCCTCATCGTTCGGCAGACCTTCAACACGCTCGCCAGTTGGTAGGCGAGATAATTCGAATCGCTCTCGATGATCGCCGCCAGGTCGACGACCATGTCAATCTCATCCGCCCCGGCGAAGATGGCTTCTTTGGCCTGAGCGACTTTGATTTTTGTGGTGTCGGCTCCGAGCGGAAGACTGACTACACCGCCGACAGCGACTTTTGAGTCTGCTAACAGTTTAGCGACCAGCGGCACC
>Ga0265594_1002725_pt1 | contig 12283 bp, 16 predicted proteins | sample saktaG_11_FD_190147 | JGI IMG/M metagenome (GOLD analysis project Ga0265594, IMG submission 190147) | Saline water microbial communities from Sakinaw Lake, British Columbia, Canada - sak_2011_5_24_80m | ecosystem: Environmental > Aquatic > Non-marine Saline and Alkaline > Saline ... | reverse complement strand
CTCGCTCAGGATCTGGTTATCTAACACTGTGTATGCGGTTCGGCTCTTACAGACCCTTACCCATATTAGCTGAGTTTTCAGGATGTGATATCATAAACTCAGTTAACATCGCATACACGCAGACGTTATGTGAAATATTGTTTAAGAACCATGAGAACCAAATGGAACAAACTATGAAAAAAATATTAAAGAAATGGCAACTATGGTATTGGATAATGGTTTTTATATTTCTCAGGCATATTAGCTCAGAAGAGATGGGTGATATTGCTGCGGGGATTTACTTGATAGCCATTATTTGCCCCGCCTTTTTTATAATTAACATCATAGTACTAATAATAAAAAACAGGTTGGCTGTAATTAAAAACTGGAAGTTTTGGATTTGGGCAATATTGTTGTTTGTCAATTTGTTTTGGATTACTCGTCCGGTCCGTCATGCATCTTCAGTCCCGATTTATAGACAACCTTCAACAATTCAGGTTCCGGCGGAAGAGGAACTTTTACTTGAATAGCATTGATTTTGAAACAAAACATTACATAACACGGTATATTTGGTTCGCTTGTTGCGCTTCGCTTGCCTATATTATAAAATAACATCGTATAGCCCGAAACGTTAGGTGAAAAAGAAAAAGAAAATGATGTTTATTCTTGAAAGTGTAGAACTAAAACTTAGCGAAATTCATCCGAGTCAACCGGACGATGGAAGCTGTAGTCGTTCGGATGACCCTATTTCGGTTTTCTCTGATAGGGGTAGATGGATTATTAGACATGGGAACCATCGCTACTATCGTGATTTGGATGACAAAGGGCCAAATTCAAATGCTCGGGTAAAAATTACCAGCAATCCGTATATTGATTATTAATTTTCTTTTTTAACTTCTTCTTTCCTTGAGTGCTTTCGTAATCACCGTCAGTCGGCCACGTTGCATTTTCGCTCATTTTCCAATCGGTCATTCGTTTAAGTTGGACAACACTGTATATGCGGTTACGCTAACGTTTCACCCAAATTTTTGCTCCTGAAGGTCGCAAAAACTTCTTTTATCCCGAAGCGTTAAGTGAAAAAAGGTTTCCTGCTTTACTTCATTTTTAATAAAACCTCTGCTATTATAAGAATTATGAAACTAGCTGTTGTTGGTACTGGTTATGTTGGTTTGGTAACAGCTGCACTTTTTGCTGATTTGGGTAATCAAGTTTGGGCTTTGGATATAGATAAATTAAAAATTAAAAACTTAAAATTAAAAATTATTCCTTTTCATGAGCCAAAGTTAAAAGAACTTGTGGTCAAAAATGTCAATGCTGGACGATTGAAATTTACCACTTCTTATCAAAAAGCCATTTCTCATTCAGAAATAGTTTTCATTTGTGTTGGTACTCCAGCCAAAAGAGATGGCAATTATAATCTTTCTTATGTTTTTTCAGCTGCCAAAGAATTAGCAGAGAACTTAGAGAAGAAAACTTTGGTTGTTGTTAAAAGTACGGTTCCGCCTGATACTAATGAAGAAATAGAAAAGATTATCAAAGAAAACAGTTCTATTGCTTTTGAAATAGCTTCTTGTCCGGAGTTTTTAAGGGAAGGCTCGGCTGTAAAGGACTCTTTTCATCCTTTCAGGATTGTTATTGGTGTGAAAAGCAAGTGGGCCAAGGATTTGCTTTTAAAACTTCATCAGCCGATTAAAGCGCCAAGAATTGTTTGTGATCCCAATTCAGCCCAGTTGATTAAATATGCGGCCAATGCTTTTTTAGCAACCAAAATTTCTTTTATTAATCTTATGGCGCGGCTTTGTGACAAGACGGGAGCAGATATTAAGAAAGTTTCCGAAGGACTGGGTCTTGATCCGAGAATAGGCAGAGAGTTTTTAAATGCCGGTCTTGGTTACGGCGGATCGTGTTTTCCAAAAGACACCTGGGCCTTAATTTCTTTTGCTCAAAATAATGATGTTAATTTTGACTTTTTAAAGACGGTTGACAAAATTAACAGAACCCAAATTAACTATTTTGTTAAAAAAATAGTTGCTGCTTGTGATAATTCAATCCAAAATAAAACCGTTGCTGTCCTAGGTCTTTCTTTTAAACCCAATACTGATGATATACGGGAAGCAAGATCTCTTTTAATTATTAAGGAATTGCAAAAACTGGGAGTAAAGATTAAAGCTTATGATCCGGTAGCTATTTCAAGCGCTAAAAAGGTTTTAAGGAAAGTGAAATATAGCCGAGATGCTTATAGCGCTGTAAAAGGAGCCGATATTCTTTGTTTGGTAACAGAATGGGACGAGTTTAAAAAATTAGACTTTAAAAAGATTAAAAAACTAATGCGCCAGCCGATTATTGTTGATGGCAGAAATATTTATGAACCAGAAAGATTAAAAAAATTAGGGTTTACTTATATAGGAGTAGGAAGAAAATGAAAACAGCGTTGATTGTCGGTATCGCGGGTCAGGATGGTTCTTATCTTGCCGAGCTTTTGCTTCAGAAAGGTTATCATGTTTTTGGTTTATTGAGAGAAAAAGAAAGATTAGAAAACATTGAGCATTTGAAGAAGAAAATCAAACTTATTTATGGTGATTTGAGAGATAAAAAGTCATTGGAAAAAGCAGTTTTAAAAGTAAAGCCTTCTGAGCTCTATAATTTAGCCGCTATTAGTTTTATTCCTGCTTCTTGGAAAAATCCGACTTTAATTTGTGATGTTAACGCTTTGGGAGTTTCCCGCTTGCTGGAGATTATTCGTGACCGATCGCCAAAAACAAAATTTTTTCAGGCTTCCTCAGCTCAGATGTTTGGCAAACCAAAAGAATGTCCTCAAAGCGAAAAGACCAATTTTTCTCCCCTTAACCCTTATGCTTCCTCTAAGCTCTTTGCTCATTTTTTAGTTCAATCTTTTCGGGAGAAATATGGAGTTTTTAGCTGCTCAGCTATTTTTTATAATCATGAATCGGAAAGGCGGCCGCCAGAGTTTGTTACCAGGAAGATTACTCAAGGGGCGGTTAAAATTAAACTTGGTTTAGAAAAAAAATTAGAACTTGGTAATCTCGAGTCTCGAAGAGATTGGGGTTATGCACCGGATTATGTACGGGCGGCTTGGCTGATGATGCAGCAGAATAAGCCTGACGATTTTGTTATCGCTACCGGCAAGTTGCATTCTGTTAAAGATGTCTGTAAAATTGCTTTTACTACTCTTGGATTGAATTATAAAAACTATGTCGTTGTTAAAAAAGAGTTTATACGGAAAGAAGAGCCAGTGAAATTGCTTGGCAGTGTTGTTAAGGCAAAAAAAATTTTAAATTGGAAACCAAGAATTTCCTTTGAAGAGATGATTAAAAAAATGGCGCTTTATGATTTAGAGGTTTTAAAAAAATGAAAAGAGCTTTAATTACTGGTATTACCGGCCAAGATGGTTCATACCTAGCAGAACATTTACTTTCTCTTAATTACCGGGTTTTCGGCTTGGTTCGGCGGTCAAGCACGGACGGGCTAGAGAGAATTTTTCATATTTTAAAAAATATTGAGCTTGTTGAAGGTGATCTTTTAGATCAACATTCTTTAGTCAGGGCTTTAGAAAAGGCTAAGCCTGATGAGATTTATAACTTAGCGGCTCAATCTTTTGTTCCTGCTTCATTTTCTCAACCAATTTACACAGGAGAGGTGACTGCCTTAGGAGTTACCCGGATGTTGGAAGCAATAAAAAGCGTTTGTCCCAAAGTAAAGTTTTATCAGGCATCGAGTAGTGAAATGTTTGGCAGGGTAAGGGAATCACCCCAAAGCGAGAAAACGCCATTTTATCCGAGAAGCCCTTACGGCGTGGCTAAATTATATGGCCACTGGATTACTATTAATTATAGAGAAGCTTACAATCTTTTTGCTGTTTCCGGCATTCTTTTTAATCATGAAAGTCCTCGAAGAGGTCAAGAGTTTGTTACCAGAAAAATCAGCTTGGCTGTGGTAAGGATTAAATTGGGCAAACAAAAAAAACTTGTTTTAGGCAATTTGGATGCCCGGCGAGATTGGGGGTTTGCAGGTGATTATGTTAAGGCAATGCACCTAATGCTGCAGCAAAATAGTCCAGAGGACTATGTTATTGGCACTGGCGAAAGTCATTCAGTTAGAGATTTTGTTACCAATGCCTTTACTGTTGTCGGCATAAAAGATTGGCAAAGATATGTTAAAACGAGTAAAGAATTTTTGCGGCCGTCAGAGGTTCAACGGCTTATTGCTGACCCTGGCAGAGCAAGAAAAATTTTAGGCTGGAAACCAGAAACGAGCTTCAAAGAATTGGTAAAAATGATGGTCGAGACTGATTTGGAGAGAGAAAAATAAATGAAAGTTTTAGTTACTGGAGGCGCTGGTTTTATTGGCTCCCATCTTTGTGAAAAATTACTTAGCGATGGTTATCAGGTAATTTGTCTTGATAATTTCCTTACAGGCAGAAAAGTAAATATTAAACATCTTTTAAGTAATAAAAACTTTTCTTTTATCGAAGCCGACGTCACCAGTCACCAGTCACCAGTCACCAGTCACCAGTTTAATTATCTTTTTCATCTGGCCTCTCCGGCCTCCCCAGTTGATTATCAAAAATATCCGATAGAGACTCTTTTAGCTAATTCCCTCGGTACTTACAATATGCTTGAATTGGCAAAGAAAAATAAAGCCGGATTTCTTTTAGCTTCGACATCTGAAGTTTACGGCGACCCCGAAGAACATCCCCAAAAAGAAACTTATTGGGGTAATGTTAATCCGGTAGGACTGCGTAGTTGTTATGATGAGTCGAAGAGGTTTGCCGAGGCTTTGACAATGAGTTATTATCGCCAATTCAATTTAAATGTCAGGATTGTTCGTATCTTTAATACTTATGGTCCAAGAATGAAGCCGGATGATGGCAGGGTTATTTCTACTTTTATTAATCAGGCGCTTAAAGGAGAATCATTGACTGTTTTTGGCGAGGGCAGTCAGACTCGTTCTTTTTGTTATGTTGCTGACATGGTTGAAGGTTTGATAAAAACAATGTTTGAAAAAGGCATAAAGGGAGAAATATTAAATTTAGGTTTACCTCAAGAAGTCCAAATAATCGAATTGGCAGAAGCGATCAAAAAACTAATCAAGAGCCGTTCAGAAATTCAATTTGCTAAACTTCCTGTTGATGATCCGAGCAGGAGAAATCCAAATATAACAAAGGCAAAAAAGATGTTAAACTGGGAACCAAAGATAGGTCTTGAAGAAGGGCTTAAAAAAACGATAGAATATTATAGGAAATTCAAAATTTAAAATGCAAAATGCAAAATTGCAGTTCAAAATTCAAAATTTACGATATTAAACATAGAGCATATTATTTTTCTATTAAGACAATTAAGTTTCTTGAAAATTTACCGGAGAAATATATTTATAGAACAATTGGGAATCAGCTTTTAAGAAGTGCTACCAGCATTGGCGCTAATATTATTGAAGCCCAAGCAGCCTCAAGTAAGAGAGATTTTCAAAATTTTATAAACCATGCTTTAAAATCAGCTAATGAGACAAAATATTGGTTTTGTTTGTTAAGAGATGGAGTGAAGGTTAAAATAAAAGACGTAAGTGAGTTATTACAAGAAGTAGATGAGTTATCTAAAATATTAGGTGCTAGTATGTTAAAATTGAAAGGAAGAAAATAATTTTAAATTTGTCATTTGAAATTTGAAATTTAATCTTATGAAAGTCGTAAATATCATTCCTACTTATAACGAGAAAGAGAATATTGGTTTAATGCTCAAAGCTTTAACCAAGCTTGCTCAAGCTAATCCCCAATATGATTTTGTTACTCTAGTGGTTGACGATGAATCACCTGATGGTACGGCTCAAATAGTTAAGGATTATATGAAAAAGGATGCTTTAACAAAATTAATTACCGGGCCGAAAAAAGGCTTAGGCCATGCTTTAATTAGGGGCTATCAATATGCGGCAAAAGAATTACAGGCTGATGTTATTATTCCCAATGATTGTGATTTTTCTTTTGATCCGGAACGAATTCCGGATTTACTAAAAAAAATTAACGAAGGTTACGATGTGGTTGTTGCTTCACGCCATGTTGGTAAAGGCGGCACCGAAGGCTGGAGCCTTTTTAGAAAACTCAATCACTGGGTTTCCAATGTTTTTTTTGCCACTTATGTGGCTGGCGTGAAAGAAGTTAAAGACCATAATGGCAACTTTAAAGCAATCAGGGTTAAAGGTGTTCTTGATCAAGTGCCTCTAGATGAGCTATTGACCAAGGTTAAAATTCGCGGTTTTGGCTTCCAGTTTTATATTTTATATGCTCTTTCCAAGGTTACCAAAAAGTTCTATGAAGTACCGGTTGTTTTCAAGTTTCGTGTCCGTGGCGAGACGAAAATTGGTAAAAAATATTTTAAAAGCTATCTTCGTGATATTTTGGAATATATTAAGCTTTCCATTTTAATTCGTTTGGATCGCAACCAGCAATTTTTTAAATTTGGTATTGTTGGTTTTATCGGTTATTTAATTAACGCTTCTTTTTTATGGTTTTTTGGCAAAATATCTTTACCAGAATGGTTGATTTGGGGTGGTTCGACAGAGATGGCAATTATTTCTAACTTTACTTTAAATAATATTTGGACTTTCAAAAAAAAGCAAATTTTCGGTCCAACTCAGATTTTAAAAAAGTTTCTTCAGTTTAATTTAACTTCAGCCGGTGCTTTATTAATTCAGATTGTTTTTGGTACTTTAGGAACGATGTTTTTTGGCAAAGAGTATCGGCAGCTGCTTTTACCGATAATCATTGTTGGTTTAGTTTTGCCTTATAATTATTTTATGTACACTCGGGTGATCTGGAAAAGAAAAAAATGAATTGGCTGGTGGACTTCATTCGTCATAATGGCAGTTTGAGTATTTTTCTTGGCGGTATTTTTGAAGAGATTATCATTCCTATTCCTTCTCCTTTGGTTTCTATAGCCGGCGGCGCTTTTTTAGTCACGAAAGGGGAGCCTATTTTTTTGGCGATTTTACGAAAAGTTGCTTTGCCTTTTTCTCTGGGTGCTACTATTGGTTCAAGTCTGGTTTATTTTATCGCTTTTTTTGGCGGTCAATTTCTAATTGAAAAAATGAAAAAATATTTAGGCTTTGATTGGAAAATGGTGGAAAAAGTAAGAGATAGGTTTATTAAAGGCTCGCGAGATGAAATAGCCATTTTTTTACTTCGGGCGATTCCTATTATTCCGGTTTCCTTAATTTCCGGTGTTTGCGGTGCCGTTAGAATTAACTGGAAAGAGTTTTATCTTTTTACTTTCTTGGGCTTGATGGTCCGGAGTTTTATTTTAGGTTTTTTAGGCTGGCAAGCAGAAACTACTTATGAAACCCTAGTTGAAGGTATTGATAAAATAGAAAGCTTTGTTTTTATTCTGCTATTTTTATCTTTAACAGCTCTTCTAGGTTTTGGTTACTATAAAAGAGACAAATTATTTAAGAGTTGACAGAAGGGAACTTTTAAGTTACACTAATGGGGAAAGAAATATTTTATGATAAGAATGCTGTTAAAGAGCTAAGAAAGTTTTCTAAAGAAGTTCAAAGAAATTTTCAAGCACATATCGAAATTTTGAAGCAAAAGGGGAAATTAAATCTACCTGAGGCGAAGAAAATTACTAAAAATTTATTTGAAATTAGGGTTGTAAAAAGGGGTGCATATAGAGGATTTTATGCTTACATTAGGAATGATTTTATTGTGATATTACATTTTTTTAGAAAGAAGACACAAAGGACGCCATTAAAGAATATCAACTTAGCTAAAAAGAGGTTGAGTAAACATGAATAAGAAATATATAAACAAGAGATTGCCTGAGAAAATTAAAAAGGCAGTTGAAAAAGGAGAACTTATTCCTTACGACGAGGTTTTTGATAGTTATTCTAAAAAAGATCAAGAGCAAATTCTAAAAGAAGCCAGATATATTATGGCTGCTATGGAGTTGAGGAAGTTGAGGAAGAAATTAAAATTGTCTCAGGCGAAGCTTGCTAAGCAGATGAATGTCAAAAGAGAGTTTATTTCAAGAATAGAGGGCGGCAGGCAAAATATTACGCTAGACACCCTGTATCGAATAGCCGAAGCTACTGGGAAAGAGTTTAGGTTTACTTTTCAGTGAACTAAATTCAGCTTTTCGTTTCTATAGAAAATAGAAAAAATTCTCTTGGTCGTTTTTTGGTTAGTGATTTTGTAGAGAAATTTAGAAAAAATTAAGCATTTGACTTGGGAAAAAAGACAATATTAGAAGGTGTTATATTCAAAACACCTGGAAGGTGTTAGTGTTGTGTTAGTGTCAATCAATGTCAATCAAAAGGAATCATAAGTACTATAATAATGCATTTTTTGCTAGATGGGCTGGTTTATACGATTACGAGAAATATCTTTTTTCTTGGGTTAGAAAACGAGCCGTAGATTTTCTTGATTTAACACCCACAAAGAAAATTATGGATATTGCTACTGGAACTGGTTCACAAGCATACGCATTTGCAAAGGCAGGGCACGATGTAATTGGAATAGATTTGTCTCCTGAAATGTTGAAACAAGCGAAGAAGAAGTGTTCGGATGACTTAAAGCTTTCATTTAAGCAAATGGATGCAACAAGGCTAAACTATAAGGATGATGTATTTGATGCAAGCTCAATATCATTTGGGCTACATGACATGCCTTGTGAAATTGGAGTAAGAGTTTTAAGAGAACTAAAAAGAGTTACTATAGAGAACGGAAAGATATTGATTGTTGATTACAATGAACCTCAAAAACATTGGATGGCCAAATTAGCTTATCCAATCATAAATGCATACGAAACAAAAAACTGGAAACCATTTATTGTTCGAGGATTAAATAAATTACTTAAAGATGTAAATCTAAAAGCTGAAAAGGAAACTAATATCTTAGGTTTAATTCAACTTGTGGTAGCCAGAAATGACAAATCAGGCAGGTAAAATTGAAAAGACGTATCAATCCCTATTATCCCTATCACCTTCCAGGTGCTACATACTTGACACCTCTTTAAATTGCTGGTAAAAACTAACTAGTGTTACCTCTTGTAAATGACCAAGTTTATCATCTTTTCAATCGCAGTATTAACCGTGAACCGATTTTTAAACGCAGGAGAAATTGCCTCAGGGCCTTAACTTCCATAGAGTTTTACCGTTTTAAAAACCCCCCCAGCAAGACTTTCTTATTTTCTCTCTTGGGGACAAGATAGAAGGAAAGAATTAATAGACAATCTTGAGAAGGAAAACAAGAGGAAAGTTGATATTCTCGCTTACTGTCTGATGCCCAATCACTATCATTTTCTTTTAAAGCAGCTTACTAAAGATGGCATCAGACACTTTTTAAGCCTTTTTCAAAACAGTTATACCCGATACTTTAACACAAGACATAAACGAACAGGACCGATTTTTCAGGGAATTTTCAAAGCAATAAGAATAGAGACAGACGAACAATTAATCCATCTTTCTAGATATATCCATCTGAACCCGTATTCTTCGTATGTTGTGGAAACAATTAAAGAACTTAAAGCATACCCCTGGTCATCTTTGCTAGAATATTTAGGTAAAGCAGACGGCTTTTGCCAAAAAGAATTAGTTTTTTCCCTATTCGATAACTACTCAAAAAGATATCAGAAGTTTGTTTTCGATCAAGCTGACTACCAGAGAAACCTAGAAGAAATCAAGCATTTGACTTGGGAAAAAAGATAATATTAAACAGGTGTTATATTTAAAACACCTGGAAGATGATATCGGGATGATATCGGTTAATGCTTTTATGAAAGAAATAACACTTGAACATCTACGAGGTTTAAGACACGATTGGAGCAATGAAATTCCAGATGAGATTGTCCACAGCGATGCCTCAAATAGCAGATTTAAGGTCAGAGCCTGTTGGTTTATCGGTGTCACGGCGGATGTTATTAATGCTCTTGAAGAAGGTGAAATTAGAAGTCGTCAAGGGAAAGTTGCTGCTGAATAACTCATAGCCCGATTTACTTCAGAAGAGTGGGCTGCGCAAGAATTAACTAGAAAGGTTGATATTCAAGAAGCGAATCGATTAATAGATATAATATTAGGGAAACAATAAGTCAATTAAAAGAATAACAAGGAATAAAAACAGGATGTTTTGCAGTCAATAAAAAGGCTCGAATTCTGTTCACGGTTCGTAGTATAAGTGGAGGAATGAATTCTTTTCCTTTTTTGAGAAACCCTGCTTCTTTTAAGAGCTGATTTAATGTTCCATCTTTTTTGGCTCCCCCAAGGAGAATTTGGATAGCTTCTTCTAACATTCTTCTGGCTTCCTCCTCGTTTTTACCACAAGAAGAAATGTCCAGTTCAGGATTATAGGCGACATATGGCGCGCTTTTAGCCTTTGGTTCATAAATTATTTTAATAGTTAAAGGAAAAGTAATAGACATTTCGAATTTATTTTAGCACAAGAAAAAACAAGAATCAATTTTTTCATTTAAAGATACGGAGTCCAGTCGGCGATGGGTGCGGTGTTGTGGAGAATAAAATTTAAGGCGTAGATATAGATTCCTAAAAAGACAGCACCAAAGGCAATTTTAAACTCCTTTTTCTTTAAAAAATCTTCATAGGAAATAAGCATCAAAGGAGCTAAAGGCAGGCTATAACGGGCAACATCCCGATGGGCAATAAATAAAGTAGCGGTGAAAAAAATAGCAGCGAAGCTGAAAAGTAAATGACGCTTCTTTTTTAGAAGCTGAATGACGCCGATGGCGCCAAGGAGGTAAAGCCAGACAATATCTTCAGTCCAAATGTCGCCAAGCCAGGATCGTTCGCTGATAAAGGCTTGAAATGGTGGAAAAACCAAATGAAAGTTGTCGCCGGAGTGGAAATAAGCCAAAAAATCATTAGTTTGGATTTGGTAAAAGCAGAAAACAAGAAGTATTGTCAAAGGAATTAGGAGAAGAGGAATAATGGTTTTTAGATAAAAACGTTTTTTCCAGAGCAAAAAAAGTAAATATGCTCCCAAGAGGAGAATGGCCGGCGTTTTCGTCAGTTGAGCTAGGGCGCCAAAAATTCCTGCAAGCCAATACTTTTCTTTTTTAAAAAAATAAATCGATGTCAAGATAGTAAAAATAAAAAGAGGTTCGGGACTGCCAATGCTTCTTACAATCCACCAGCGGGCAGGCAAGAATAAAAAAAAGATAGAGAGCCAGAAATTCTTTGTTAAAAGATAGAAGATTAATACAGCCGCGATAGTGAAGATTAAAGTTGAGCCAAGCATTGCCCAAGTAGCCGGGAAAATTTTGTCTAAAAACCAGATAGTAAGAGGATAACCGGGAAAATGAGCAGGATAATACTCCAGAGGCAGGGAGAGAGAAAAGTTTTCAGCAATGCAGTCTTTTTGGTACCAGCACTTGGCAATAACAATATAATTTGGTCCATCGTAATTAGCCATTACCGTTTGCATGCCTTTTTCAGGCATTGAAAGACCAAAAAACCAAGGAAGCTTGAGAGCAAAAGGGAGCCAAATTAATAAAACAGAAAGAATAACAATCAAGATGAGAATAAAAACTTCTTTTCTCATTAACTTTATGATAGCATAAAACTATGAAAATTCCTGCAATTTCCGTTTTTTTTCCTGCTTACAACGAAGCGAAAAATATTAAAAAAACAGTTACCAAAGCGGTTAAGGTTTTGGACAAAATTACCAGAAAATGGGAGATTATTGTGATTAATGATGGTTCGACAGATAAAACTGGTCAGGTTGTTAAAAAATTAATTAAAGAAAGTCCCAGGATTTCGATGATTACTCATATTCCTAATAAAGGTTATGGGGCCGCTCTTAAGACAGGCCTTTATAATTGCAAATACTCTTGGATTGTTTTCACTGATGCTGACGGCCAATTTGATTTTACTGAAATAGATCAATTTCTAGAAAAAAGAGATAAGGCGGATTTAATCATTGGTTATCGGCTTCAGCGCTGTGATCCGCCAGGTAGAGTCTTTATTGCCAAACTTTTGAAAATTTGGAATTTTCTCTTTTTTGGTATTTGGTTTAGAGATGCTGATTGTGGATTTAAATTAATAAAAAAAGAAGTGGTTGATAAAATCGGGACTCTGAAAACAGAAAGCGCTATTACTGAGACTGAGTTTTTAGTGAGAGCAAAAAGAGCAGGTTTTAAAATTCTTGAGATTCCGGTTCATCACCATCCAAGAAAAGAGGGAGAGCAAACAGGCGGCAATATTAGTGTTATTGGGAAGGCCATTAAAGAAAGTTTTAACTTGTGGAAAAGTTTAAAAGATTTCTAAAACTATACGCTATACGCTA
>Ga0265594_1002724_pt1 | contig 12288 bp, 11 predicted proteins | sample saktaG_11_FD_190147 | JGI IMG/M metagenome (GOLD analysis project Ga0265594, IMG submission 190147) | Saline water microbial communities from Sakinaw Lake, British Columbia, Canada - sak_2011_5_24_80m | ecosystem: Environmental > Aquatic > Non-marine Saline and Alkaline > Saline ... | reverse complement strand
TATTTTACAATCTGCACTAACTTGCCTGATTCTTCTAACTCATTACATAATGGCAAAATAACATTATAAATTTCCCGTGCCCTTTTATAATTTTTATTGATCACAGCTTCTTGGTAGATTGCCGATGATAGTTCGGGTAATGCATTACTGATTACCGATACCCAACCCTGAGCTCCAAGGAAAAATGATTCGAATACAAGCTCTTCACTACCACAGAAAGTAATAATATTTCCATGGCTAAGCCGTTCGATTTCTCTTAAACGAATGATATCCCCAGTAGATTCTTTAATATATTTAATATTTTCTTTTTCTGCTAATTTAAGAACTGTTTCTAACTGGATATCCACTCCAGATGCCCCTGGATTGTTATAAATCATAATAGGAATAGTAACAGCATCTGATATTGTCTCATAGTGATAAATAATTTCTTCTTGTATAGGGTTATAATAATAAGGCGGTAGAATAAGAACAGCATCAGCTCCAATCTTTTCAGCATGCTGAGTATATTCTAATGTTTTAGCTGTTGTTTCTGCAGTTGTCCCAATACATATGGGAACCCTATTTTTTGTAACTTTAACTACAAATTCCGCTATTTTATAGCGCTCCTTTTCGGTTAAACTAGCCATTTCACCCGTACTACCCAGAGGAATCAATCCATAAGCACCTTTTTCAATATACCATTCAATATTTTCTTCCATTGCCTTAAAATTAACATTTTGATTTTCATCAAAAGGTGTAACCATTACGACAAAAGTCCCTTTTAATTCTTTTATTTCTTTCTTCACAAAAAAACCTCCCTGAGTTTAATTTAATTTTTGTTTTACCCTTTTTTAAATTTATTTATAACATAAATAATGATTTTATAATAAACACTGATTATTAGATTAGTTAATACCAAGGTCATGCAGTTTTTCAGGTAATGGTTTACCAGTTTGTTTATCCCATCCTCTAGCCTCGTAATATTCATTCAGCATCTCTTCAAAATTCTTTATCTCGCAGCCTTCTTCATTTTTGTAGTCACCAAATTGGGGTAAATTTTTCATTCTTTTCGGCAATAAATCGTCCTTTCGAGAGAAGCCTTCTCTCATATTAAACAATCTCTGTAAATTAGATACTCTTTCTCCAATTTTTAACAAATCTCTATCAGATATATTCCAACCAGTAACGGCAGATAATATCATTGCTAGATGTTCCAATGTACAACCTACATACATCATAAATTTACAAATATTTAAAACATCTGGTATGATTAAGCCATCTTGTAACAATTTTACTATCTTACCTTTTCCTTTTTCTTCCCATCTATCCACTATCTCCGGATTGGGAACACCATACTTCATCATCCCGAAATCCATTTTTCCCGAATCATACGCCATGGCTTCCAGTGGATGAATATGGCACATTCCCCGGTTTGCGGTCCCATAGGTAATAGCTAAAGCTTTCCCCGATCTAGGATCATGAGCAGGGGCCTCCAAGCCTTTTCCATGAATGGCAAATTCTTCTGCCTCCTGACCAAGTTTCTGAGCAGCTAGTTTAACCCCCTCAGCAAGAAGTGATCCAATTCCATCTCTCAAGGCGATTTTTTTTACCAAAATCGGTAAAACTTCTGCATTACCCCAGGTTAAATCTAAACCATCAACATCATCTTTGTTTAATATTTCTTTTTCATAACATTCCATAGCAAAAGCTATCGATGCACCAGCTGAAATGGTATCAATACCATATTCATTACATAAATAAGTACTTTTAATCGCTGCATCAACATTTTCATTTAATACAAATGCGGTAAAAGCGGCTATTGATTCATATTCTGCCCCTTCATGTACAGGGGTTTTATATTGTCCATTTTTAACCTGCACAATTCTTCCGCATGCTATAGGACAACCCTGATAACACATATTGTTTTTAATTAGATTATTGTGGGAGAAATAATTATATATCTCCTCTCCTTTTCCCCAAGAATTAGACTGCCAGTTTTTGGTAGGAAAATCCCCTTCAACATCAATCCCCAGCATATCCCCTATAGTTCCGCGTTCTTTAAAAGCGGTGGTATTAGGATTTTCCTTTATAAACTTCATTGCTACCCGGACAGCTTTTTTAAATTCTTCAGGTTGAGCAGGAGTTATTTTATTTGTCCCTTTAATCGCTATCGCTAGTAGATTTTTAGAGCCCATTACCGCACCGGCACCACATCGACCGGCAGCACGGCCTCCAAACATTACAGTAGCATACTTTACCAAATTTTCTCCGCCTGGGCCAATACACATAACTTTAAAATCTGAATCACTCAGGTCGTTCTTTATTTTCTCTATTTTTTTAGTTACTGTTTTGCCTTTCAGATGATCAGCGGGTTTAATGGTCACCTTCCCATCATTAATAACCAAGTACACCGGTTGATCCGCTTTTCCTTCAATAATTATAAAATCATAACCAGTTTTCCTCATTTCTGGCCCAAAATCTCCGCCACACCTGGATTCTCCCCAACCATTGGTTAGAGGTGATTTAAAACATAACTCTATACTTCCTCCACCCGGTACAGTATTTATGGTTAAAGGACTGGTAGCAAAAATTAGCTTGTTTTTAGGACTTAGAGGGTCAATTCCTTCTTTAAGTTCATCATACAGAAGTTTAGCCCCATATCCTACTCCACCTATATAGTTTCTTAAATCATCAAAATTTAAATTTTCTTCTTTACCCTTATTTTCATCAAGAAAAACTCTTAATAACTTTCCTGTATAACCATCAATCATCGGTCTATCCCCTTTTTACATTTTTATATTTGCCCTTGTAATTGATTAACTATCTTATTAGGATATAAAAAAATATTTTATAAACTTTTTGTAAAAATTCTTTTGTTCTAACATTTTTCGGATTGTTTAGTACTTCCTTAGTCGGACTACCCTCTTCCACCTTCCCATCATTCATAAATAAGCAATAATCAGGTGGTACATTTTACTTGATTACAATTATTTCTTTTGTAAAATTATTTAGTACTTCAGCTCTATCTTCTCCAATCACAACGATATCTTCAATTCTCAAACCAAACTTATTTTGCATATAGATACCTGGTTCTATACTAAACGTCATCCCTATTTCTAGCATTTGTTTATTTCCGCTCTTTATATAAGTGAACACTAATACCGATACCATGACCTGTTCTATTAAGAAAATATTGGCCGTAACCTTCGCTTTCAATTATATCTCTTGATGCTTTATCCAGATCTTCTGCTACTACACCTTGTTTTGCCATTTTTTCTCCTGCTTCATTTGCCCTTAGAATAATGTCATAGACATTTTTTTCTTCATCAGTTATTCCAACTACAAATATTGCTCTGGAAATATCAGAGCAATAACTTTTATATTTACAACCTAAATATAAAACAACTAAATCTTTTTTTGAATTGCCCTTAAATCTTCACAATAATGCGGCATTGAACTTTAGGACCTGAAGCAACAATAGATTCAAAGGATAATCCATCAGCCCCTTTTTGCATAAATAGCTCTTCTATCTTTTTCTTAATATCTCTTTCTGTCATGTTATGGCAAATACAATCAATATAATTTTGCTAATATTGTTATCAAGCTCTATTATAATCATTACTCATCTATTATCTTTCTTGGGATACGTATTCTAACCGTCTTTAGCGGATTCACGACTTGGCTGAACAAAAGGTCTGTGGCAATACTTGCCATCATGTACGCTTCTGTCCAGGAAATATTATTTCTTTCCTGAATAAATTTTACAGATTCTTCAGCGGCAATTTTTATTGCTTCTTCAACTGTCTTAGCACTGCCAAGAAAGAAGTAACTCTCTTTGGTCTTAACAACCGGATTAGAAATCTGCCAATTTTCACAAATTTCTAATTTCATTTCCACTTCTGCTCTGATTTCCACTCCGGTTCCACAAATTTCACCATCTCCCATTATTGCATGGACATCCCCTAATGCAAGTTTTGCACCACTGACAAAAACCGGAAGATATATCTCTGCTCCCTCTGCAATGTTTACCGTATCCAGATTACCACCATGCGGTCCTGGAATACTACATAGAACAGCTTCTCCAGCGGGAGCCACTCCTATTACACCGATCATTGGATGGAGTGGTAATAAATATTTACCAAATTTTGTCCAACCTTCGGAAATGGAGACAATTTTTGTTGCAGCTTTCTCTAGCTTATTCCCCAGAGTACCCCACCCGGGACATACTTCAACAACTCCTCGAGATTCAACCTCTATTTTATGTATCGTAACCTTTAATGTATTGCCTGGTTGGCATCCATTAACAAAAATTGGTCCAGTAGAGGGACAAACTCGTGAATGATCAAAGTTATCATCAACAACATCATCGGATTCCACAATCTGATGATTAAAGCCATCTTCTGTCTCAACTATAATCCTCTCACCCGAATTGAGGTATAACACTGGTTGATTCTGTTTATCCATGGTAAAGATTGAATGATTTCGAGTCAGTCTTTTCATTTTTATTTTTCCTCCCTTACTTTTTAGTCAACTTAGGAAAGTGTCTGACCAGGTTAGAAATATATTCATAGCTAATCTCTTTTCCGCGCATTATTCCATCCGGCCGGTATATCATTATAACAATAAGAATTATAGCCATAAGTAGATTCACCAGTCCAAACAGAGGTGGAACTTGCAGGCTAAATAGCGAAAAACCTTCCTGAATTGGTAAGGCAAGTTCAGTAAAGAATGTAACTATGCCAGCTCCAAGTATAGCTCCGGAGATAGTACCGATCCCACCAATGGCCAACATGGCAATTATTTCAAAAACAAATAACAAGTTAAATACTTGCGGATTTATAGATACTATAAGGTGTACCCATAAAACTCCTCCAATCCCCACAATAAAACTTCCAATGATAAAAGAATAGATCTTATATCTGACAACATTTATCCCCATAACAGCTGCTAATCCTTGGTCTTTTGAAATTGTAATAAGCGCCCGACCAAATTTCGAGCGGATTAATCGCCAAACAAAAATTACCGTCAGTAAGAGTATGCCATAAACCCACCAGGTATTAGTGAAAGCTGGAATATTTCTTAGTCCCTGAGCACCCTGGGTGAATGAACGCATGTTTTCTGCTAAGTTTGCTATTACAATATTAACACCTATAGAGGTCAAAATAAAATAATGTCCTTTTAAACGAAATGCAGGTAAAACCAATACTACACTTGCCATAACAGCGACCATCGCAGCCACCAATAACGAAGGCAAAAACGGCCACTGAATATGTGCTAGCCAGGATGGTAAATGAAGCGCTGCCTCCTTATACCATATTGGCAGAGTTAAAATACTCGATGTATAAGCAGCGGTGAGCATTACTCCTCCAAAACCTAATGAGAAAATATTGGTATAACCATTAGTGACATTAACTCCCAGAGCAATGATTGAATTTATACCAAAAAGCATCACTAACTGGAGGTAAAAACCTCTAAGAAAGGTATCAGCCAAAAATAAGAGCCCAACATAAATTGTTAAGCTTACCATAGATCGTCCAATATTAGTCTTATTCATTTTTATTCTCCCCATATTCCCTCATATTTGATATTTGGACGGAACAACCCAGTTGGTTTTATAAATAGAATTAAAAAAAGCAATCCCCAAACAAACATAGGCCGGACCGCTGAAAAACTCGGTGGCAGCAAAGCAACAAAAAGTATCTCGCCGATTCCGATGATAAACCCTCCTATCATAGCCCCTGGTACATTACCGATTCCTCCAAGAACTGCACCGATAAACCCTTCTAGACCTGGCGTAAATCCCATATTCGGATATAGTATACTAAAGTTTAGCCCATATTGCACTGCTGAAACCCCAGCTAATGCAGAGCCAATAATAAATGCTGCCACAACGATTTTAGCACTATCAACTCCCATTACTTCAGCAATTTTCATATTATAAGAAACGGCACGCATTGCAACCCCAATCCTGGTATATTTTATCAGATAAGTAAGACCTATCATTATTATAATTGTTGCTATGAGCATGAAAAAATCCCGCATATTTACCGTTATTTGTCCAATTTCATACACACCCGTTAGAGACTCAGGAATGGGAAAAGCTCGACGCTGATCTCCGAAAATCATCATAAAAAGATATTTAATTCCAAGCGAAGCTCCAAAAGAAGCAATAAAAACAGCCAGAACTGGAGCCTTACGTTTAATACATGGTTGATACACTAATTTATATAAGAGTAACCCTACAAGAATAGACGCGAAAACCGACCCAACAGCACCTATCATAAAAGGAAGGTGTAAAGCGCTCACTAATAAATAGCAGGCAAAAGCACCTACCATAAATATTTCTCCATGTGCAAAATTTATCAGACCTAAAATCCCATAAATCATCGTATAACCTACTGCAAGTAAACCAAGTACACTACCGTAAGCTAAAGCGTTAATTAGCTGTTGTATTACATATATATACATCGATATCTCCTTCGCTCGTTTTTTTAATGAAGTTGATTTAACCCACTCCTAAGTAGGCGTTTTTAATATATTCATTATTGAGAAGTTCTTTACTTTTACCTTGGAGTCGAATCTGTCCTTCCTCCATAACATAAGACTGCTCAGAAATTTCTAAGGCTAAATCAACATTTTGCTCTACCAGCAGGATTGAGGTTCCAGATCGATTAATTTCTTTAATTTTCTCATAAATATTGTCAACTAGGATAGGAGCCAGTCCTAAAGATGGCTCATCTAATAGCAAGAGTTTCGGTGTAGGCATAAGAGCTCTACTCATTGCCAGCATTTGTTGTTCTCCTCCACTCAAAGAAGCGGAAAGCTGACTTTTTCTTTCGTATAATCGTGGGAATAATTCATAAATCCATTCCAATCGACTTTTAAAATTCTTATAGTTCTTAACTAGATAACCACCTATCCTGAGGTTCTCGTACACCGAGAGATTTCCAAATAGTTCTCTACCTTCAGGGCAGTAAGAAACTCCAGCAATAGCAATTTTGTGTGAGGGAAGTAAACCTAAATTCTGTCCATTAAAAACAATTGACCCAACTTTTGGCTTAATTATTCCCATTATGCATCTTAACGTTGTAGTCTTGCCAACACCATTTGAACCTACTATGGCAACTATTTTCCCTTCTTCTACTTCTATATTTATGTTATGTAAAACATTCCCCTCTCCATAGCCAGCTGTTAAATTACTTAATACCAACAATTAGCTTTTCACCTCCTATTTTCTAAATACTAGTTTTCTTTTCTCCTAAATAAGCACGAATGACATCTTTATTAGTTTGAATTTCTTCGGGAGTTCCCTCTGTTATGATTTTTCCCTGATTCATAACTATAATTCTTCGGCTGACACTCATGATTATACGCATATTATGTTCAACTATAATAATACTAAAACCCAAATCATTTCTTATCGCTAGAATCAACCTGATAATTTCATCTGCTTCTTTCGGAGTTAATCCGGCAGTAGGTTCATCAAGTAGCAGGATTTTTGGGTCAAAAGCTAGCGCTCTAGCCATCTCTACCCTTCTCTGTATTCCGTAGGCCAAATCAGATACATTAATATCACGGTATTCAGTGATATGAAATTTCTCCAATACATTTTCAATTTTATCGTTCATCTCATCTTCCAGTCGTTGGTACGATTGGTTACATACCATCGCGCTAAAAGGTGAATACGTAAGACTATTATGAAAGACGGGTTTTATGTTTTCCAGTACACTCATACCAGGTAATAAACGTAGGTTTTGAAAGGTTCTAATTAATCCCTTCACTGAAATAACATGAGGGGGTTTATTTGTAATATCTTCTCCATTAAATACTACATGTCCACTATCTGTTTTTAAAACCCCGCTTAAAAGATTGAATATTGTTGTTTTTCCGGCACCATTGGGGCCGATTAAACAAACAAGCTCGTTTTTCTTCAAATTAAAACTAAAATTTGAGACAGCGGTTAGTCCACCAAACTTTTTAGTCAATTTGTCTACTTGTAACTCTAACTTTTCATTACTATGCTTGAGTCCTATCTCGTTCATATAGTTTATCCCCCACTATTGTACAACAAAAAATGGGTCATAAAGACATACATTGGTCTTTGTGACCCATTTGTCTCTTAATAAATTTACCCTTCTTCTTATTTAAAAATCTCTTCCGAAGTTAAAAGATCGAGAAAGACCATTTCACCATTCCGGACAACTTTAAATACAACTGGTTTCATTGGAACTCGAGGATACTCAGCAGTTTCTGGATCAGGATAAGAAATTGGAATTGTTGTCGTAGTGAATGAGTGGGCTTGCAATGTATCACGTATTGCTGTTCTTTGCCCATCTAATTCCATAGACTCCCACTTCTCTTTTCCAATCGTCTCGATAGACTCAATAATTACTTGAATTGCATCAAACCCAAGATCTTCATAGCCGCCTGGTTTCGTCCCGTATTCCTCCACATAATTTTTGACAAACTTCCCCGCATTTTCTGTAAGAGGATGGTCGCCCGCAGAATGTGTAGCAATAATTGCTCCTTCAACTGCTTCTCCACCAACCTCTGAAAGACATGGATCTTCAGCCCCATCACTAAATAAAAATGGTAGATCAATACCAAGAGCTCTAGCTTGCTTTGCAATTACTGGAGCGTCCTGGGGAAATGGTGGTGTTATAAAAAGGCCATCAATGGACTTTTTAGAAAGCTTTATCCTTGTTAATTGCGCTGAATAGTTTACGTCTCCTGTTTGATAGATTTCTTGAACAACTACAGCATCCGGATCACCCGTGAATTCCTGGAAGCTTTCCACAAAAACTTCTGTAACTAAAGTACTATAAGCGCTTGCGTTGTCCCACATCACAGCTACTTTCTTCCATCCCAGTTTTTCTACACTGTATTTTGCTAATGCCCGACCCTGTGCATTATCACCATAATTGGTCATAAATATATAATCACCAATACGGGTCTGAGTTGGTGTTGTTGCACACCCAATAACCAAAGGAGTTTTATGGGATTGAAAAATTGGACCCATTGCTGAAGTTAATGAGTCATCCTCTGAACCACAAGCTACTACTACTTTGATCTCTTCAGTTAGACGTTTAGTTGCATTGGAAATTGCAGCTAGATCAGTTTGCCCGTCAATATTGTGGTATACAACTGTATGACCAAAAATACCACCCGCCTCATTTACAAGTTTCACTGCCAGGTTACTACCTCGTAACAGTCCTTGGCCTAAAGGAGCTGCCGCACCTACCAGGGACCAAATAGAACCAATCACAATCGGGTCCTCATTTGCAGCTATAGCAACTCCATTAATCGAAACAACCAACATAAGCAAACTAAAGAACAGAATTATTCCTTTTACTCTTCTTTTCATTTTAATTACCTCATTTTCTTTATTTTTTTTACATATTATTTAACTTCCTATTTCCAAGTATGCACTAACTAGGTAAACTTTTTTTCTTTTTAATCCCCTCCTTTTTTCCTAGGTAACGTATTCCAGTAAGCTAGTATAATTTTTTTATTTAATCACCCCCTATTATTCAGTATCAGTGCTTACACAAACTAGCTCCAATTTTCCCTTTGTCGAGGGAACATATTTTTTGTTCCCCAGCTATAAAAGACTGCTCTACAATTTTTACAGCGGTATCAGAATATCCTCTTACCTTTAAATACCAAAATAGTAAGATCAATTGATAAATCTCAGCTAATAAAATATTTCAAAGAATCCATTTTCATTTTTTCTTGATTACTATTTTTCTCATATCTTTGATTATATTTAACGCATTTTTATTATCTCCATGAAAGCGGATGCTATCAATTTGCAAGAAGTATCTATTTCCATTCTAACTTGATTGTATAGGAATTTCCTTTTTTCACCCCTACCCAAACCCTCACCCTTCAAGGGGGAGGGGAGGAAGGGGGTGTTAACTTGATTAAAAGAGATAATATCTCCTTTTTTACTTCTATTATCTTCCAATTATCGGAATTAATTTTTAACTGCTTTATCCTTTTCCTATATTTCATCCAGGTCGAAGTACTATTTTTCTATTTATTCGCGTAAAAGAAAAGGATTAATATACTCATTGCTATTGACATTAATGTTATTTTAAAGAAACTCTAATATCTTTTATATGTTTAGCCATTAATTCCTCTGCTTGCTTAACATTTCGTTTTTTAATCGCCTAGGCTAAATCTGGTAGTTTCGATGGTATTTCCCCTAGTATCTCTGGATGTTTCAATAATCTTCTGAGTTTCTTTATATAGTATTTCTCCAATAATTTTCATTAATCCATTCATGATGGGGTTGTTAGTGGCTTTAGCAATAGCTAATAGGACCTTTGCTAAAAGGCGGTATTTATTATAGACTTATGACCAGAAGGACATTCCTTTGCCAGAGGCTCTTTCTCCTCTATCTCAAATTTAGCACGATTGCTATTTTTACCTCTACCTACCAGGTTAATAGAGACCAACTTTATACCTTTAGCCTTGGCTTTCTTATTTATCTCTTCAAAGAAATATGGGGGATATCTCTTTACTGGAGGTTTTACCCAAGAAATCTTTTAGGTATTTTCTTTCCCTTTCGGTAAGTGATAATAGTGAATCATTTAATGCCGTTTGTGGTGCATCATTTAGCTGAAAGGATTTGGGAGTTCTCCTTTATTTATTAGTATTTTTATAAATTATTGTACCGTAAAAAGCTAATAAAATAAAGGGGTTTAGCCATTTTTGCTACCTATTTTTTCAAGGTGCGTGGGTAAATAATTTAAATATGTTAATTAGGATTAGTTGATACCGTATTATTTTTGAAATATGGCTACTATAGATACTTGTTGGATTGTAATCATTATATTTTAAAATTTATTTATTGTCAACAATTTGTTGACATATGTGTTTGAAAAAAATTTGTTGACATATGTTATTTAAAAATTAAAAGCAAGCATTTTTTAATGATTTACCTGCATTACTTCTAAATTATATTTAATTATTTAGTGAACTGATAACATCAAGAAGTAATCTCTGAAAGTATAGAATTTTTCACACGCTCTAAATGTCGAATTAAAGTAGTAGCAACTAAATCTTCCTCATTTTTTTCTATGGCTTCTATTATATATAGATGATCTTTTATGGATTCTTTAAAAGAATAATTTTTCATAAACAAATTTATAAACCAGTTCGTGTGATCTTCAAAATTATCCAAGATCTCTATAAGTTTTTTATTTCTACATTCTTCGTTTAATAATTTATGAAAATCTTTATCTAGAAGAAAAAAATAACTCTTATTTTCTTCATTTTCTGGCTTAGAAATGAGTTTTATAAAATCTTTTTTAATCTCTTTTAAATTAGACCTTGAGATTCTAGACAAGGATTCTTTAGCTGCAAACGGTTCAAGTAATTCCCTAATTTTAGATATGTCTTTTACTTCTTGAGCAGTAATATTAGAAACCATGGTCCCTCTGCGCGGAATAATATTAACAAAACCTTCTTTTTCTAATCTGTTCAAGGCTTCACGGATAGGGCCTCGACTTATATGCATACTTTCAGAAAGTTTTTCTTCGGCTAAAAATAATCCGGGTTTAAGGTTTCCTCCTATGATCTCTAATTTTATAACTTGGTAAACTTTATCTTTAAGAGATAATATTTTTTCTAAATTTTTAAAATATTTTATCAAGACCCTAAATTACCTTTCTTGTAATCTTTGAATTTATTATATCTAAAAATTTATTTTTTGTCAACAATTTGTTGACAAATTGCTTTAAGTTTCTTATTTAAAAAACCTTCCCTCGCTCATTAATCAATTCGAGATCTTCAATGTCATATTTTTAAATCTACACAGTTATCATTCTCTTTAAAACTAAAATAACCATTCCCACCGATTATAATATGGTCCAACAAAACAATATCCACAGTTCTGAGGGCGGCTTTTATAACCTTTGTTATACTGCAATCATCTTCTGATGGCTTTAAGGATTCTCCCGGATGATTGTGTGAAATAATAACGCCTGTGGCGTGATTATGTAATGCCCGTTCAACAATTTTTCTGGGATATACTACTGATTTATTAACCGTTCCTTTTTGTATAGTCTCAACTGCCAGCAGACGATTTCTGCTGTTTAGGAACATAACTTTAAACTCTTCATCAGCTGCTCCTTTTAAAGAAGCTTTCAGGTAATCATAGACAACATCTGGTGAAGGAACTAAATCTTTTTTATAGAGTCCTTTCTCAAGGTAAATTACTGAAATGTCTTTTAAAAAATTGAGAAACAAGGCACTATGTTCGGAAATACCACAAACTTTTTCCAGTTCTTTCCTGTCAGCATC
>Ga0265594_1002721_pt1 | contig 12292 bp, 9 predicted proteins | sample saktaG_11_FD_190147 | JGI IMG/M metagenome (GOLD analysis project Ga0265594, IMG submission 190147) | Saline water microbial communities from Sakinaw Lake, British Columbia, Canada - sak_2011_5_24_80m | ecosystem: Environmental > Aquatic > Non-marine Saline and Alkaline > Saline ... | reverse complement strand
AACCGGCCATTAAGGTGGTCAAAAACGGAAAGATAAAAATTGCTCCCGAACGCTATAAAAAGGTTTATTTGGACTGGCTGAATAACATTGAAGACTGGTGCATTTCTCGTCAACTTTGGTGGGGGCACCAACTTCCAGTCTGGTTCTGCCAGAACCAGCCTGAAAGAAATCCTAAATCCCAAATCCTAAATCCTAAACAAATTCAAAACAATAATAATTATGTTGTTTCGGCCACACAACCAAAACAATGCCCTTTTTGTCATAAATGTGAAATGAAACAATCCGAAGACGTGCTGGACACCTGGTTTTCCTCGGCTCTTTGGCCGTTTGCCACTCTGGGCTGGCCCAAAAAAACCAAAGATTTAAAGCAATATTACCCGACTTCTCTTCTTTCCACGGCCAGAGATATTCTTTATCTCTGGGTGGCCCGCATGGTTTTCTCCAGTCTGGAATTCTTAAACAAAATACCCTTTAATCAGGTCTATATTCACGCCACTATTCTCAATTTGGAAGGCCGAAGAATGAGCAAGTCCTTGGGCACGGGCATAGACCCTTTGGAATTAATTGATAAATATGGAGCCGATGCCACCCGTTTTGGTTTAATACTCCAAACCAACCGTGAACAACAAGCTATCCGTTTTGACGAAAGATCCATTTTAGCCGCCCGGAATTTTGTTAATAAACTTTGGAACGTCAGCCGCTTTATTAAAATGCAATTAGAACAAGACATCCAAATCAAAAAAATCAAGCCGCAAACCCTGGCTGACCAATGGATTCTTTCCCGATTAAATCATCTGATAGAATCAACGACGCAGAAAATTGAAAATTTCGAATTTGGCGAGGCAGCTAAAGAACTTTATGAATTTGTCTGGCACGAGTTTGCCGACTGGTATTTAGAAATTTCAAAGATACAGATTGATAATCCTGAATTAAAAGACAACACTCTTAAAATCTTAAAATTAACCAATTGTGTCATTTTAAGGCTTTTGCATCCTTTCATGCCTTTTGTCACGGAACAAATTTATCAGCAATTCAGCAACCAATCCGGCATATTAATAATCGCTCCCTGGCCGAAAATCAAAAAAAGATTAATTAACCAAAAAGCGGAAAAAGAATTTAATAAAATGAAAGAACTGGTAATGGAAATTAGAAATTGGAAAAAAGAACAAAACTTTTCCAATAAAGATTTAGTTGATTATAAAATAAAAGAAAAAGAAAAAATCCCCGCTCAAAACGAGCTTAAGGATTTAATTGAAAAATTGGGCAGAGTAAAATTGATTTTCTGATGTTCCTGTTTGTCTAAAATAATTATTCCGCCACCCGAAAAACCTCTTCAACCGTGGTTAGTCCCTCTAAAGATTTTAAAAGACCATCCTGGACCATGCTGACCATTCCTTGTTTCTGAGCCAATTCCTTCATTTTATACTCGGAAAGCTCCCCTTCTAAAATCGCTTTTTCAATGTCCGCATCAATGGTAAAAACCTCGTAAAGTCCGACTCTGCCACGGTATCCCAATCCCTGACATTCATCACAACCTCCGCCTTTATAAAATTTAAGATTGTTTAAATCTGCTTTGACTCCGGAGGCCTCTGGTATTTCGGACAGAATCTTTTTTACTCTTTGCAAATCTTCTGAAATGATAGTCGTTTCTTTCTTACACTTTTTACAAATCCTTCGGGCCAGTCTTTGACCGACTACGGCATTAATTGCCGGCGCTAAAAGATATGGTTTGACGCCCATTGAAAGAAACCTGGGCATGGCTCCGGCCGCATCATTGGTGTGGAGGGTGGAAATTACCAAATGGCCGGTTAAAGCCGCTTGAATGGCAATTTCTGCCGTTTCCAAATCTCTAATTTCGCCAACCATAACCACGTCCGGATCTTGACGAAGAATAGAACGAAGACCTTTGTCAAAAGTATAATCCTTGGATTTATCAACCTGACTTTGGTTAATCCCTTTTAAATGATATTCAATCGGGTCTTCTAGAGTAATAATCTTTGTTTCCGGAGTGTTAAGTTTATTTAAAATCGCATACAAGGTGGTGGTTTTCCCTGAACCGGTCGGCCCGGTAGTGATAATCATGCCGTTGGGTCTTTCTATTTGTCTTTTTAACGCTTTTTCAACATTCTCTCTAAATCCCAACTCGTTAAAACTTAAACTGGCGACCGAAGACCGCAACAGTCTCATAACCACGCTTTCCCCATAGGCCGTAGGCAGACAAGAAACGCGAACGTCTATTTTTTCTTTCGCTAAATAAATGGTAAAGCGGCCGTCCTGGGGACGATCCGTAACGTTCATTTTAAGCCCGGATAATAATTTAATGCGAGAAATAACCCGGGGCCAAAATTTCTTGTCAATCTCAGCCACATCAATTAAAACTCCGTCTATCCTAAATCTGACCTTAATGTCGGTTTCTTCCGCTTCTATGTGAATGTCAGAAGCCCTTGATTGAATAGAACTGGCTATAACCAAGCTGACCAACTCTGTTATTTTTACCTTTTGAATCTCCTGATTCAAGTCTTTAAACGTTTTTATTTTATTTTTAAAACGTTCCAACTCATCGGGAGAAATCTCCACCCCTTTCACTGTTTTGCTGATTTTAGGCAAAGTGGCGTAGCGTTGATAAATAAAATTGAAGCTATGTTCGGAAATTAAATAAAGTTCGGTTTTTAAGCCGTAAGCGCCTTCTATTTGTTCCCGATATTCCGCCAATTCAGAATTTTCCGCTCTATCCGAGGCCAATTTGGCTGCCTGTTCTGTGCGGTAGAAACAAAGCAATCTGTACCTAAGAGCTTCCTTCTGGGGAATCAAACTTAAGGACTCTGAAGAAACTGGAAAATCCACCAAATTAATATAAGGAAAACCCGATTGGCGGGCTCTGCCAGCTGTTTCTTCTTCTTTTTTCTTGATTTCGATGTCAAGTAATTTTTTTTGCAATTTTTCCTTTCCCTCTTTTGAAGCAACATCCGGTTTGATCCCTGAAACCTTTTTCCCTTGTTTTAATAAATCACTTATATTAAACATAACTATTCAATTATTGATCGCACCTCGTTAATCAAACTAATTAGCGTTTTGTCTTTAATCATCAATCTTTTCCTTAAAACTTCCTCGCGAACGGAAATTAAATCCTGGCATAAAACCATTTTTTTGGAAAACAATTTTTCTTTTGTTTCCCAATCTAACGACCTTAAAATAGTGACGGGATAAATCTTTTTTTCTTCTATCAAACGTTCCAGCCCTTCTCCCTCCGGGTACTGCCACCCCAGTAATCTGATCTTTTTGCACCGGGCATACTGAATGGCCGATTCGGAAAACTTAGTATTAGAAATTAACCAGGGATGATTGAATTTCTGTCCTATTCCCTGACGCCAGGCGTCGCATAAATCCAAAAATCTGGCCCAGACATAAAGAACGTCTTTTAAACCTGAACGCAAACCCGGCCGATTATGATATTTACACTCTATCATATAAATATTTCCTTGACCAGAGTCATATTTGGTTAAGAGATTTTTTTCTTTTAACCGGGACTTGGCAATAATATCCACTTCGTGTTTAACGCAAGCTCCGGTTATCAACGGGGGAAACCAGGCCTGATAATTATAAATTTTTAATAAACGAAGTATAAATTCTTCAAAAATAAATCCTGTCGGACCCAGATCCAACATGGCTTTTTTCAAATTATAGCGAACGGCCACTATTGGGTCTTTTTGTTTCAATAGTCTTAAGATTAAACGCAACAACTCTCTTGTTTCCATGCCGTCATAAACGCGGCGGCTAACTTCGCCAACAATATAATCTGTTAAGTCTTTATTTGCTCCGGCTCTTAAACAGGTTTTTTTGATTTTGCCGGGGTTGAATTTCGCTTTTTTCCCTGAAGCTTTAATAATATACATTTTACTGATTGTATAATCTTTGTTTGATTAAATCCACTTCCTGTTTTATCCGGCTGTTCACCTCAATCTCTTTTTTTATTTTATCATAGGCGTGCATAGCCGTGGTATGATCGCGGTTTCCCAACTCTTTGCCAATTAGAGGAAACGAAGCTCCTATTTCTTCTCTCATTAAATACATGGCCACTTGCCGGGGGGTGACCAGTTCTCTTTTCCGTGAAGGACCTGCTATTTCATTTAACTGAATGCCGTAAAAATTAGCTACGGTTTCAATTAATTCCTTGGTTTGAATGAGTCCTTTTTTCCCACGACTGTCCAGGCTGGCTAAAATATTTTTGACCAAAGGGAGATTCAGTTCTGTTTGATGAAATTCTTGATAAGCAATTAATTTATTAAGGGCCCCTTCCAATTCTCTAACATTTTTTTGTATATGAGAAGCCAGATGTTGGAGAATTTCTTCGCTCAAATCATACTTCCTTTCTCGACACTTAACCCTTAAAATGGCCAATCTTGTTTCTAAATCAGGCGGTGTGATATCGACAATCAATCCCCATTCTAAACGGGAAATCAAACGATCTTCAAGAGCGGGAATGTCTTTTGGGGTGCGATCTGAAGTAATTACTATTTGCCTCCCTTCTTGATAAAGACTCTCAAAAGTATGGAAAAATTCTTCCTGAGTCCTTTCTTTGCCGGCCATAAATTGAATGTCATCAATTAAAAAAACGTCTAATTCTCTATAGGCTTTTTTAAATTTCTCAATTGTGCCGTTGCCAATGGCCTGAACAAATTCGTTGGTAAATTTTTCCGCGTTAGTATAAAGAATTTTTGCCTTGGGAATTTTTTCTAAAACCGCGTGGCCAACGGCCTGAAGAAGGTGGGTTTTCCCCAAACCGACCCCTCCATAAATAAAAAGCGGGTTATATTTCTTACCCGGCTGTTTAACCACTGCCTGACAAGCGGCATAAGTCAATTCCGAACCTTTACCCACGACAAAATTCTTAAAAGTATAACGGATATTTAATCCGTAACCGTTTGTTTTGGTTGCCTTTTCCGCGGATAATTTTTCCAAATCAATGGTTATTGGTTTTTGTTCTTTAACCGGACTAACCTGTTCAACCTTATAAATTACCTTTCTTACCTTATTGTCTGTCGCCCCTTGAATGGCCTCAAGAATGGAATGGTGATACTTTTTTTCCAACCAAGTTTTGGAAAAATTATTGGGAACGCTCACTATTACGGTTTGCCAGTCATCTTCTATTTGAGATATGCCTGTATTTTGAAACCAAGTCTTAAAATTGGCTTTAGAAATTGACAATTCCAGTTCTGACAAAACAATGTCCCAAAGTTGCTCTTTGTTGTTTATCTCCGCCATATTCCAGCTAAAAAATTTTTATTAGTTTATTAAAACTATTAGAAAGTTTAACATTAATTGGTGAAAAAACAAATCGTTGAAAGTTAATAATTTGGGGACAATTTGTGGATAAACTCATCATAACAAATAAACAACACAAACCAATACTTGTCAAAATTACGCAGAAATGTTAAAATGTCATGGTATTAAAATGTTAAAATGATTAAATATGGCTCTACCAACTCAAAAAAGATCAAAAACTCGTAAAAAAATTAAACAATATAAAAACCGCTTGAAAAAGAAGGTTCTGTCTGTTTGCCCTCAATGCAAAAAACCCGTGCTTCCTCATCATATTTGTCTTTCTTGCGGCAAATATTCCAATCGTGAAATTATTCAACCAAGATCTGAAGAAAAAAAGAAAAAAGGGAAAGAAAAGAAAGAAAAAAAATAAATTAATTTTATGCCTCAAAGACATTTAGCCCGAACTCTCGCCTTGCAAACATTGGCGGAATGGGATTTTAACAAATCCATGCTTAAAATTAAACTTGACGTTGAAGAAATTATTGAACGCAACCTCAAACAAGCGGCTCCACCGAATTTTGAAGGTAAAAATTTTTCTAAAGAACTCGTTAACGGAGTTATTAAAAATCTATCGGAAATTGACGGTTATATCAAAAGATACGCTCCTCAATGGCCGTTAGAACAAATTACCCTGGTTGACAGAAATATCATTCGTCTGGGCGTTCTTGAACTTATTTTTTTAAAACAAGCTCCGCCGAAAGTGGCAATCAACGAAGCCATAGAAGTGGCCAAAACCTTCGGCGGCCGCACTTCCGGCAAATTCGTCAACGGCGTTCTGGGAGCCATTTACGAAGACATAAAAAAAGAAACGGACAAGTAAAATGGAAAATTTATCTCTTCTTGAAAAAAAACTTAACATTAAATTCAAAAATAAAAACCTTTTAAAACAAGCTTTTGTCCATCGTTCTTATCTTAACGAACATCCTGATTTTCCCTTGGGACAAAATGAGAGACTTGAATTCCTCGGCGACGCAGTTCTGGAATTGGTCACAACCAAATTTCTCTATAATAATTTCAACAATCCCGAAGGAGAACTAACTTCTTTTCGCTCAAGCCTGGTTAACACAAAAAATTTAGCCAAAACCGCCAAACAATTAAAAATCAACCGATACCTTTATCTAAGCAAGGGCGAAAGCAAATCAAATGGTCGAGCCCGTGAAGTCATTCTAGCTAATACTTTTGAAGCTTTAGTCGGCGCCATTTATTTAGATCAGGGGCTTGTTCAGGTGGAAAAATTTATACACCAACATCTCCTTCCTTATTTGGAGGTTGTTTTAAAAAACAAATTGTACAAAGACCCTAAAAGCAAATTTCAGGAAATTGTTCAGGAAAAACTTAAAATTACCCCAACCTATAAAATAATACAGGAGTCAGGACCCGACCATGCAAAAAAATTTAAAGTCGGCGTTTTTTTAAAAGAAAAAATGATTGCTCTGGGAATCGGCAAAAATAAACAGGAAGCCGAATTAAAAGCCGCGGAAAAGGCTCTATATAAAAACTTCTAACCAAAATAAACAGGGCTTTCGGGCCCCATTTTCTATTACTTAAATGTATCTTAAACGTTTAGAAATAATAGGATTCAAATCCTTTGCTAATCGGACCGTTTTAGAATTTCCCAAACCAAAAAAAAACGACTTCAGTATTACCTCGGTAGTGGGACCAAACGGCTCGGGTAAGTCAAATTTGGTTGAAGCTATTCGTTGGGCTTTGGGAGAACAAAGTCTAAAAACCCTTCGCGGAAAAAAATTACAAGATATTATTTTTTCCGGGTCTTCTCAAAAAACACATTTAAATTTGGCCGAAGTAACTTTGTTTTTCAACAACGAAGATAAAGCCGCACCCATTGATTATAAAGAATTTACCATTACCCGCCGCATTTATCGCAATGGTGAAAGCGAATACTTGATTAATAAAAGCCGGGTCAGACTGCAGGACATTCTTATCCTCCTGGCTAAAAGCAATTTTGGTCAAAAAAGCTACAGTATTGTCGGACAAGGACTGGTTGATCAAATTTTGCATTCCTCTCCTATTGAAAGAAAAAAATTCTTTGACGAAGCCACGGGAATCAAACAATACCAAATTAAAAAAGACGAAGCGATTCGGAAAACGGAAAGAAGCCAAACCAACCTGCAACAGGCCGGTATTGTGCTGTCCGAAATAACTCCTCACCTCCGCTCTTTAACAAGACAAATAAATAAATTGGAAAAACGCCAGGAAATAGAATATAAGCTTTTTCAACTGCAAAAAGAATATTACGGCGGACTTTGGCAGAAAATTAATCAACAAGTTTCCTCCTTAAAAGAAAAAATTAGCAGACAAGTTAAAAAACAAAATCAAGTTGAAAAGGAGTTGGAACAAATTCAAAAACAATCGGAAAATCTGGCTTATGAAAAAATGGGTGATCAATACGAAGAAATCCAGAAAAAATACCAAAAAAATCTTGACCAAAAAAACAAACACATACAAGAACAATCAATTATCAACGCCCAATTGATGTTTGAGAAGGAAAAAAACAAAAGACTGGAACAAAAGCCGGAAATAGAAATTGATCAAGAAAAAATTTTTTCTGATCTAAAAAAAATAAAATCAGAGCAGGAAAAATTTTTAAACCAAGTGGAAAAAACCTCTCAAATACAAGATTTAGAAAAATTAAAAGAGCTGGCTAAAAAAATCTTCGAAAAAATTGTCCAATGCCTGAAAAATTTTGAACCGAAAAAAAACCTGAAATTTCCTTTAATAAGCCAGGAACAGGAAAAAAACATTAAAGAATTAGAAAGTAAAAAAGAAAATCAACAAACAGAAATTGACAAATTAGGCAAGGAGTTAAAGAAGATAAATCAAGAACTAGGCCAATTTAACGAAAAAGAAAGAGAAAAACGTCAGCAACTATTGAACTGGCAAAAGAAAATTCAGGAAAAACAATCGCAATTAAATGAATTATCCTATAAGACAAACGAATTAAAGATTGAATTGGCGCGCTTAGAAACCAAAAAAGACGTTTTAGAAAATGAAATTAACCAGGAAATAGATGCTAAAGGAAAAGAAATTATTAATTCTACGGAATCCGAGAGGGATTTTAAAGAAGATTCTCTTGAGCAAATCCATAAATTAAAACATGAACTGGAATTGATTGGGAGTATTGATCCGGAAATCACTAAAGAATATCCCGAAGTCAATGAGCGCTATGAATTTTTAAGCTCCCAAACGGAAGATTTAAAAAAGAGCATAAAATCATTGAATAAAATAATCCAGGAATTGGACCAAAAAATCAAAAATCAATTTAAAAATAATTTTTACCAAATCAACCAGGAATTTGATCGTTATTTTAAAATTATCTTTGGCGGCGGGAAAGCGAAGATAGTCCTCCAAGAACAAGAGGAAAAAAATCAGGAAACGGAAGAGAGAGAATTGTTGAAAATAAACTCTGTTGCGACCGGAATTGACATTTTGGCCGTTCCTCCCGGAAAAAAAATTAAGAACATTGAAGCCCTTTCCGGCGGTGAAAAAGCCCTCTCCTCTCTGGCCCTTATTTGCGCCATCATTGCCATTAACAAACCTCCTTTTGTTGTCTTAGACGAGGTTGACGCCGCCCTTGATCAAGAAAATTCATTTAAATTCGCCAAAATTTTAAAAGAACTGAGACAAAATTCCCAATTTATTGTAATCACCCACAATCAGCAAACTATTGAGGGCACTGATATTCTTTATGGCATAACCATGGGTCATGACAACATTTCCCGACTGATTTCTTTAAATCTCCATAAAGATTAGAATTATAAGAACCTTTCGCTGCGCTCAAGAACTTTGAAATTCCGTCAAGGCTCACAAATGTATCCACCTTAGGCAAATCCATTTGATTCGCCTTTAGGAATTATAAAGATTGGAAAAATGACAAAAAAGAGATCCTTTTAAAAAGGACCTCTTTTTTTCCGAAAATCTTCAAAAATTTGAGGTCTAAAACCGAAAAATTTTTAACAAAATTCTTTAATCCCGAGACGAGGGTATAAAAACCTGCTTAAGATTTTCAAAATCCTCTAAAATCAATCCCGTCCCGCGAATAATTGCCGTGGCTGGATCGTCAGTGACAATAACCGGAATATTGATTCTCTTTTGGATTAACTTGTCCAGACCGCATAACCGCGCTCCTCCGCCCGAAAGAATTATGCCCCTTTCATAGATATCAGAAACTAATTCAGGCGGCGTCACTTCTATGGTTTCATGAATTCCTTCTATAATTATCTTGAGCGACGGCATTATTGCCTCCCTAATCTGATCTTCGTTAACTACCACCTCCTTGGGAAGACCTTTAACTAGATCCCTTCCCTTAACCTTCATTTCTTGATTTTTATTGTTAAAGGCCGAACCGATTTTTATTTTCATCTCTTCGGCGGTTTGGTCCCCCAAAAGAACTCCAAATTTTTCCCTAACATAACTAATGATGTTTTTGTTCAGCAGTTCTCCACCCATTTTTAAAGACTTTTCAGCCACTATCCCGTTAAGAGAAATGACTGCCGCTTCTGAAAGTCCTCCGCCCAACTCAACTATTAAATTTCCTATAGATTCCTGGATGGGCAACCTTACGCCAATGGCCGCGGCCACCGGTCTTTCAACGAGAAAAACTTCTCTGGCCCCGGCCTGAAGAATGACATCCTCTAAAGACTTTTTTTCTACTTCTGTGACGCCAAGAGGAATGGCGGCGACAACCCTTGGCCTGGGAACTAAAGTGAAGGCATCTCGATGAACTTTCTCAAAAATTGATTTCAGCATTTTTTCCGTCACTTCAAAATCCGAGATTACTCCATGATTTAACGGTTTTACAACGGAAATATAACTCGGAGACTTTCCCATCATTTTCAAAGCGCTGTCACCTATGGCAATAATCTGATCGTTTCTTAAATTAATGGCGACAACCGAAGCCTCATCAATGACTAGACCCCTGCCGCGGACATAAACCCGGACGTTGGTCGTGCCCAGGTCAAGACCAATGTCTTTTGAGAATAAACCAAAAAATCTTTTTAACATAATAATTATTTATATAAATTAACTCAGGAGTAACTTAGGAGCCGAGCTCTTAAGTTTATTTTATTATAATACTACTAATAGCTTTGAGCAAACAACCATTTGTGTTTGGCTGGTTGACGGCAATAAATGCATTTTCCTTTTAAATCTTTTTCCGCTTTGTCCATTTCTAAGATGCGGGTGGTTAGCTTGGTTTCCTGTTTGATTTTTTCTTCACATTCCTTATTCTCACACCAAAAAGCCCTGATGAATGCCTTTTTTTTGCGGGTGATTTCTTTAAATTCCCCATAATTATCAACCTCTACGGTCATGTCTTTTTTCATTTTTTCCGACTTTGTTAAAAGGTCGTTTTGAATTTTGTCTGTGAGCTTTTTAATGTCTTTATTCAGGTTATTGACGGCTATCAAACCTTTTTCAAAATTATCCCTTCTCACAAATGTTATTTGTTTATTTTTGATTTCTTTCTGTCCGATTTCCAGTCTCAAAGGAACTCCCCTTATTTCCCAGTCATTGATACGGTAACCCAAAGAATAGTTAAAATCATCGTCTAAGGTTACTCTTAATCCCTGTTTAATTAATTCTTTATAAACCTCTTCTGCATATTTCTGAATCTTTTTCAAATCATGCTTTTGTTTATCGGGGATAACTAAAATAACCACTTGGGGATCTGCCACCTTTGGCGGCAACACCAATCCCGAATCGTCTCCGTGTATTAAAACCAACCCTCCGATTGACCGGGTAGAAAGACCCCATGAAGTTTGCCAAGGATGGCATTTTTTTTCTTTATTGTTCAAAAAACTTATATTAAAGGCTTTTGAAAAATTGTCTCCCAGGTTATGCGAAGTCGCCGCCTGAAGGGATTTTCCATTGGGAATCACTAATTCAATCGAATAGGTAGTTTTAGCTCCGGCAAATTTCTCTTGTTCGCTTTTAATCCCTACATAAGGGGATATGGCAAAATATTCTTTATAAAAATCTTCATACCACTTTAAGGCCTTTAAAGCCATTTCTATGGCCTCCTTTTCAGTTTGATGAACCGTATGGCCTTCCTGCCATAAAAATTCTGTTGTCCTTAAAAAGGGATAAGTTCTTTTTTCCCAACGAATCACATTGCACCATTGGTTTATTTTAAAAGGCAAATCTCTGTAGCTGTGAATCCACTCACTAAAGGTTTTATACATTATCGTTTCCGACGTCGGTCTTAAAACGTATGGCTCTGACAATTTTTCCCCTCCCGCATGGGTAACCACGGCTAATTCAGGAGAAAAACCTTCCAAATGTTCTTTTTCTTTTTTTAAAAGATGATAGGGAATCAACAAAGGGAAATAATAATTCCTTATTCCGTCTTGTTTAAATTTTTGATCAAGGGCTGTTTGGACTTTTTCCCAAAGGGCGTAACCATTGGCTTTAATAATCATGCTGCCTCTCACTTCTGAATAATCAGCCAAGTCAGCCAGGACAACGACATTATTATACCACTCGGCAATATTTTCTGATTTTTTTGCCAAGCCCTTCTTTCGAAAACCTTTTTTTTCATCCATATGTCAAATTTGTTAAAATTTTAGAGTTACTTGGTTTCAAACTTCTATTGCAACTAACCGACTAATTTATTAAAAACTTATTTAATCCTTAAAACAAGCTTACTGTAATTATTAGAAATGTAAACATAGTTCCAAAAGTACGTCGATAAATTTTGCCTCAACATTTTCCTGCGAAGTTTGTAGGTGCTATAGTGTTTCATAATCCCCAAGTATGAATTCATACTGGCTAAAAATTGCTCCAAGTTTTCTCCTGTAAGTTTATATTGTCTTTCCACGAGAAAATCATTCCAATACTGAATCTTTTTATAAAAATTTCCTTTGGTTTGATTGCAAATATAGATGCGATACGGTTTTATTACCGCTCCGAGAAAACGCACTCCTTTGGAAAAATGCTGAAGGTATATTTTTTT
>Ga0265594_1002719_pt1 | contig 12302 bp, 9 predicted proteins | sample saktaG_11_FD_190147 | JGI IMG/M metagenome (GOLD analysis project Ga0265594, IMG submission 190147) | Saline water microbial communities from Sakinaw Lake, British Columbia, Canada - sak_2011_5_24_80m | ecosystem: Environmental > Aquatic > Non-marine Saline and Alkaline > Saline ... | reverse complement strand
CTACTGAAACATTCGGCAAAGTTAGTGAAACACACAAAAAGAAGGGATATTTTTTCACGAACGAGCTTTCTAAAAGAGGGATTGTTGGCCCGTTCCCGGGCGCAACTCACGCTTACAAGATTAATACTTACGGTCTGAGTTGGAGTCAAATAAAGCATTTGAGTGAGAGTTACCTGGATATTGCGCGTGAATACGACTTGATTTAAAATGCGTGTTGTCTTGCTCTTGTCCGGCGGAATAGACTCGCCAGTCTCAGGATACCTCGCTCTTTCAAAGGGTTTTGAATTAATTTGCGTGCACATGCAAAACCTTCCCGACGCCGACACCAGTAAAATCGAGGATATTGTAAGCAAACTGGAAGAAACTGCGGGCGTCAAAATTAAAACGATTTTAATTCCACACTATCCTGCTCAAGAGGAATTTTACGGCAATTGTGATAATAAATTCCAGTGCGTGCTTTGCAAGCGCATGATGCTTAGAGTTGCCGGGGAAATCGCGGAAAAAGAAAGTGCGGACGCAATTATTACCGGCGACTCGCTTGGTCAAGTCGCATCCCAAACCCTTGAAAACCTGCTAGTTGAAAGTCAGGCGACGGAAACGCCAGTAATACGGCCTTTAATCGGCTTCGACAAGGAAGAAACCATAATGATTGCAAAAAAAATCGGGACGTACAAGCTTTCGATCAAGGATGCTGGACCTTGTCCTTACGTGCCCAGAAAGCCCGCAACATCAGCCAAACTCGAACAAATCCTCGCCGAAGAGGAGAAGATGGATGTCAAAGCCCTGGTGGAAGAATGCATCAAAAACGAGAGAATATTATAAAGCTTAGGACCAGTGGTCTGGTCGTATCTCTCTTGGTTCTAATTTGTTATCACTGAGGCGGTGCCGCCTCTTTTTGTCTGGGATGAGGGTGGAGTCACTGCTCTCAGAAGGGGTAAATAAGAATGATGAATCAAGCTGACTTCACTCAATACAACTTCAACTTCAAAATAATAAGGCTGAAGAACGAAAACATTACGGAAAAGACAGTTCTAAAATATGTTAAACTCAAAGGCAGGAAGTAAAAATAATCACCCGCTTTTATATAGCAGTTCTAAATCAGTAAAAGGGTGGTTTGGTTTGTGGAAATCAAAAAAGATTGTACTAATCGTTTTTCTGGTAATCGGGGTGGTGCTAGTGATTAAATATCTCAATACATCTAAGGGTGGATGTAGCCACTTCTTCCATGAGGATGGCGTGGTATGGAAACTCAAGAGCAGGCACGACTTGTCTTTATTAAAAACAAGAGCTGAGGAGGTAGGTTATTCAACAGGTAGAGATGTAATCGAATATCCTAGCGATTCTATAGAACGCTATAACCAACGGCATAACACTTTTTTTATGAGTAATGATACGCTTATACTAAATAATTATTCCTTCTTCGCTTTTAACAGATTGTTCTATTTTAACCAAACAGTGTTATATCTCGAAAAAAATGTTCCTAGTGGTGGGACCTACATACTAGTTGTCCGAGAGCCTTATGGTATAGAAGAACCTTGGCAGGTTATAAAAGCGGAACAGATCGGCGCATGCGAGTTGGAGGATGAACAGCTGATCTTAAACCTTAAAACCATGTTTGATGAACTTGGTCTGTCAGAGGAATGGCCAGACAATATTTTAGTAAGTGAAAATTTTCAGATTACGGCAACATGAAAAAAATAATTCCAGTTTTAATAATCAGCTTGATTATTGCATGCATATCTTTCACTCAAGCAAAAACACCGGAGAAAATCAAGGATAAGCATATGCAGGCCGGCTTAGATTACATCGATAGTAGATATTCAAGATCGGATATTATGGGAATCATTAATTATACCCATACCAACCCTGAGACAGGGAAATCGTATACTGTATTAAAACTGGATCATAAGAAAAAGCCCGTGGTAATCACGGTTGCCCATGATACTGATGCCATAGGCGGCAAAAATTCAATTCGTTCCGATTACATGAATTACTTGTTGTCGTTACCAAAACCCTATCAAAAGATGGGCCGAAGCCTGAGGATGAAGATTAAAGAAGATTTCAATGGATTACCCACCAAATCTGAAGCTAAAAATCAAGAACAAAGAGTGAGTTATGATGTCTTGTTCGTCGTGGATAACACATTAGATTTAGTCAAACTTGCAAAGAAAATCAACGAAATAGCGGGGTTTCCAAGTGTATACAACGGGAAAACAACAAAGCACATTGGGACTACTTTAACGTTACCACAGCTTCTAGAGTTGACAGAATTAAATGGAACGAAGTTTGTTGGCCAAAATTTGGAGATTAGTGCCCACATCAGTAATTCTGTACCTGAAGTAGGTGGTGCTTATCTTCAGGATACCATAGGGCTAACTGGTGATGGTGTAGAAGTTGCAGTTGTTGACTCAGGTATATCTAATTATAGTCTCGGTGGGGATCACCACCCTAACCTACCAGACGCTGTTGTATGTATAGCAGATGCAACAGCTACCACATGTAATGATAGAGATGGCCATGGAACATACATTGCAGGTGTTATTGCCAGCAATAATAATACCTACAAGGGCATGGCACCCGACGTTACGCTATTAAATGCAAAAGCAATAGACAAACCATCTGGGAGAGTGACTTATCAAGCAATGAGAGAAGCAATTGGCGCTTCTATTACTTATGGGGTAGACATCATATCAATGAGTCTAGGCGCCACACTTAAAGATTGCGGATACATATGGTGTCCAGAAAAATACAAAAATGATGGAAAACATGAGCTAACAAGATACGTGGATGAGATTACCTATGCAAATAAGAATGTTACTTTCGTAGTTAGTGCGGGTAATGAACAAGGATTATGGGGTTGGGGTGATAATCCAGATGCAAAGATTTTAGCACCAGCTGATGCCTACAATACTATAAGTGTTGGGGCTACTGAAGGGTTAGATTCTAACTATGATAGGGTGTGGGATGAGATATTGGATGGCTCTGCCCGTGGTTTAACATATGACAGTAGATGTAAAATTGATGTAGTAGCTCCTGGAAAAGACATTTACTCCACAAATTATAAATGGGAGAGTGAAAATTGGTTTAAAAAATCAAAGGGCACAAGCATTGCGACACCGCATGTCTCGGGTTTAGTTGCATTGTTGTATGAGTACATGAAAGATAACAATATAGAACTTAATTCTCTGAAGGTAAAGGCAGTAATATTAAATTCAGCCAAGAAAGTCAAGGATTCAGATGGGAATGCATGGAGTAATTCCCCCTCTCAACCACTTGACGATGAAGCTGGAGCAGGTATTATTGATGGACAAGAGGCATATGAAACCATAAGTAATAAAGGACGAATTTTCACGGGTACAGCAGTATTTGGCGACCCCCCACCTTACAATGATGAGGAATATTGGGTAAATATAACTAGTGTGCCTACTAACCTATCCCTCACTTTAACCTGGTATAGACATATAACCGATTGGACTGATTATCCACCCATTGAAGCCAATGACCTTGACCTCAGACTTTACAATGAAAGTGGGAGTTACATCACAGGGTCATTGAGCGATAGAAACAATGTTGAACATATTTTTACAGAAATCACTATCGAGGGAGTTTATAAAGTAATTCTACGTCCTTATGATGCGGATTATGGAGATACAGAGGATTATGTTCTTGTATCAAGTCACAAAATGACGACAAATTTTGAGAAACAATTAGTTGAGGGCTGGAATTTGATTTCCTTGCCAGTGGATATGGACGAATGAAAAATAAAAACATTATACTGTTGGTTATTGTGCTGGCGGCGTGGTTAGTGGCAGCAGGGGTACCTGACATGCCTGAGATATACCAAGGTTATGCTACACTAAACGGGGTTCTGGCTCCTAATGGAACGTTCATAGAGGTTCAGGTGAATGGGACAAATGAGTCAGTGGGTAACACAACAATCAATGCTTCGGATGGATCTTACATGCTCTTAGTATACTTTGACATTAATGAAACAAATGACACCGATGAGGGTGCGGAGGACGGAGAATTACTGGTCTGGTACGTTAATTATTCTCAGGCTGACAGGCCAGTTCCTGCAAATGACACCGCAAATCCTGGCGGAGTAAACACTTTATTTACGGTAAGCGTCGGGGAAACTCCATTGAAGATAGTCGATTACTCTCCATCCACTTCAATGCCTGTGGTGAACGAGAACAGCAGCATAACGTTCACAATAACCGCGATAGGGCCTGTTGACTCTAATTTAACCTACAACTGGACTGTTGACGGCACGACACAGTCTGAATCATCGTCTCTAGTATACAACTCCAGCGTTGGTGAGAACGGTACAAAGAACATAACAGTTCAGGTAAGCAACGGAAGTGCGTCAGACACAGAGTCTTGGAATCTGACCATAAACGTACTTCCTACGATAACGCCGACAGTGCCAAATATAACCACAAAATCCAACACGATAACTGACTTTAATCTTACACCCTACGAAAGTGACTACGAAGATAGCGGCACCGGGTTAAATTGGAGTGTGAGTGAAGATAATCCCTTTATTGCCACGGTATCCGTCGACCCTGCAACGGATATCTTGACTGTCATTCCACGACAGGACGTCTATGCAGTAGTAGACTACGTCACACTGACTTTAACTGACTCGGATGGGGGTACAGACACTCAAGAAATCGCCATAATGATAGAGCCAAAGTGTACTGGAAGTGACATACCTGCATCAGGGGATTGGAACATCACATCAAATACATCCTGCTCTAACATCAACATTACTCTTTCTGAGAATGCTAACCTCCATGCCTTTGGCAACGTGACTTTGGAGTTGGAGAACGTTACTTTGATTTTGCACAACGGCTCTATTACAATGCATGATGGAGACGGTGACGTGGAAATCGTTGTCAAGTCTGCAATCGATACGATCATTGACTGGATTACGTAAAATAAAAAGTTGAGGTGGATTAAGAATGAACAGAAAGAAAATTTTTGCGGGATTTGCATTTTTGGTTTTGTTGAGTGCGATATACGTGGTAGCTGACTTCACGTTAAAGACGCAGAGCGGGGACCTTGTATTGGATCCTGCAAGTAATAAAGTGGGTATTGGGACGAGTAGTCCACTAACTAACCTTCATATAGTGGATACTACTAGTGAGAAGATAAGGATAGGTTATGATGGATCACGTTATATGAGTCTTATTACTGGGACAACGGGTGCAACGATTAATTCGGTTGGAGTAAGTGATGGATTATGGTTTAATTATCAAACAGGAAAAAATGTTCGAATTTATGGTAGCTCAAGTAGTGTTTGGAATCAAGATTATATTGGATTACAACATGATGGAACAGATGGTAAGGTCACTATCGGTGATGGAGACTTAATAATTGATCCTAACGGTAATGATGTTTATATTGGGAGTGATAAAACAGTTGGGAACGCAAAAAATTTATATGCTGATAGTGTTTTCACTAATAACGGTACTTGCGGATCTTGGGATACTGAGGAAAAATATTATGACTTAGACCTATTGGATACTATCATTTCATCCCAACTCGATGATGGTCGTAGTGTCTGGGATTTAAGCGGATTAGTAAAGAAAAACGAAAAGGGTGAAGTGATACAAAGCGTTTTACACACTGAGGTGGTGCCTGAAACGGAATTGCATACTGTAGTCACTGACTTGGGCGAAATTGAAGAAAGAGTTCCGACAGGAAGAATGGTAAACTCGACGTGGATTAATATCGGGGAATTAAACGGCTACCTCCTAGGCGTCAACAAAGCATTATACGAGAAAATCAAAGAACTCGAAGGAGATACCAACCTCCTAAAACAGGAGTTATGCAAGAAAGACAAATCCTACAGCTTCTGCAAGTGAAAAGGTTTGGTGGGGCTTTTCGCCCCTTCACGAACTAAAATATAGTCATGCCACCAGTTTATAAACTGGTGGTTCTTAAAAAAAAATATGGACCGTTCTTTTTGGTTTGCGGTTTTTGTTACCGGATTTTCCTCCATTCTCACGCAAATCCTGGTGTTGCGTGAAGCCCTCTCCGGTTTTTATGGTAACGAGCTTGTTATGGGCGTCTTCCTCGGTAACTGGCTACTACTTACTGGTGTTGGAGCGTATCTCGGGGGTAAATCCAATTTTTCCAGTCAAAAGTACGGAGTATTCTCTATCGCTCAAGTGGGTGTTGCTGTATTAGCACCAATCACAATTTTTCTTGCGGGAGTCTTGCGGGTTTTCATCACGACTCCGGGCGAGATCGTCGGTCTAATAGCCGTTTTCGGCTACTCCATCCTGATCTTGGCTCCATTCTGTATTTTATCTGGAGTCCGTTTTCCTCTGGCTTCATCCATAATCGAAGATGAGGGAATCGAACAAACTTTATATGTCTCAAAAGTCTATTACCTCGAATATTTTGGAAGTCTTGTGAGCGGGTTCTTATCCAGTTTCTTTTTTGTAAGTCTTTTCGACTCTTATCAGGCGGTCTTCATTGTAACTTCTGCAAGTCTGTTCTCGGCTTATCTTCTTGCAGGAATTTCCAAAACCCGGTTTCTAAAACAATCAATTCTTGTGGTGGCAGTAGGATTCATCATCTTCTTCTCCATCATCGATCTTGATATTGTTTCGACCGAAATCGCCTTTCCAGGCCAAACAATAATTTTTTCAGCACACTCGCCTTACGGGAAAATAGTCTTGACTGAAACCTTCGGACAATTCAACTTTTATGAAAACAACTTACCCTACTTTTCGACTGAAAGCATTCAGAAGTCAGAAGAAAAAATCCACTACGCCATGCTATCACACGATAATCCTTCCGACATTCTGCTTATTTCAGGCGGAGTTTCCGGGACTTTGAAGGAGATATCAAAATACAGTCCGCGGAAAATCGACTACGTTGAATTAGACCCGGAAATACTGGACGTCGGAGAAAAGTACACTACGAACCTGGAGTACGGTGGCGTCTCAATTTTCAGAGCTGACGCACGCTGGTTTGTGAAAAACACTGAAAACAAGTATGACGTAATCATAATTGATGTGCCCGATCCAAGTTCAATTCAGTTAAACAGGTTTTACACAACGGAATTCTTTAAGGAACTCAAATCAATCCTCAATCCTTACGGAGTCGTCTCTCTAAGTCTTAGCGGAGGGGAAAATTATTTGTCGCCCGAGAGTATTGAATTGAATTCCGTCGTCTACACAACACTTACGGAAAACTTTGAAAACGTTATCGTAATCCCCGGGTCAACACACTACTTTCTTGCATCGTCAAAACCGCTATCCTACGACTTTGAAGCGAGAGTCATTGAAAGGCAAATCAAAACGCAATACTTTGAAAGCCTCCTGCCTGGCGTAATTTCCGAAGACAGGGTGAAATACCTTAATGAAAACCTACGGATTGAATCCAAAACAAACACGGATCTTTTTCCGACATCCCATTTCCAATACAACCAATACTGGCTAAGTGTCTTCAAAATAAAATCCAACAAAATACTCATCCTTCTATCCCTAATCTTCTTACTCGCGCTGTACACATTAAGATCCAAGCCAATCCCAGCCTCTATTTTTATCACCGGGTTTACTGTAATATCCTTGGAGATTATACTCTTAACAGTTTTTCAAATCCTCTACGGAGTCTTATACAAATGGATTGGATTAGTTGTAACCGCCTTTATGCTAGGGGGAGTCTTAGGGGCTTTTCTTGGAAGCTTAATCCTTCAAGGTCGTAAAATCACGGCACGTCTATTAGCTAAACTGGATCTCATTTTATTCGCATTTTGTATTTCATTGCCTTTGATTTTGAGATACTGTTTGGATACTCCAAACATCTTTGTTATACCCCTTCTAACTCTTGTCGCGGGATTTTTCTCAGGGCTAGAGTTTCAAGTTGCCTTAAAAACACTCATAAATCAGACCGGGAAAACACTTTACACATCAAGCATACTCTCAACAGTTGATTTGGTGGGGGCGTGCTTTGGAGCCCTGCTTTTGAGTCTTTTCCTGATTCCCTTGTATGGGGTGGTTAGTGTGCTGGTTTTTTTGGGTTTTCTAAATCTTGCTAGTTCCGTTTATATCTGGTTGAGGGGATAATATTTTTATAGGATGTCTAAACCAGATAAATCTGAGGGTAATCCGCCTGAACAGGGTGTTTCACGGCGGGATTTTCTAAAGAAAGGAGCTTTAGCAGTTGCTTCTTTGACTGCAGCCGGCTACATCCTAAAACAGGATTTTATAAAAAAAGTATTTCTTGAAAGTCCCAACGATTCGATATTCACTTCTAAGACTCAGATCACTCTTGGGAAGTGGTCTCGCAAGGCATTGTATCACACTTCTCGCGGTGGATTGGTTGAATGCAGTTTATGCCCGAATGAGTGCAGGCTTGATGTGGGAGGGCGCGGAATCTGCAGGAGCAGGGTTAACGTGAATGGCGTCCTCTACACACTATCGTATGGGAATCCTTGTTCAGTGAACATTGATCCAATAGAGAAGAAGCCTTTATACCACTTTCTACCTGAGACCAAAGCATTCTCAATCGCAACGGGGGGTTGTAATCTCAGGTGCAAGTTCTGCCAGAACTGGGAGATAGCGCAAACCAATCCCGAAGACTTGAAAACCTATGAAATGCCCCCTGAAAAACTGGTTGAAAACGTTTTAACAGCAAAATCCAGGGATAGTCTAGTAAAGTCTATCGCCTACACTTACTCCGAACCCACAGCCTTCTACGATTACATGCTAGACTCCTCCAAACTTGCCAAATCCAAAGGCATCCGAAACACCGTCATCACCGCCGGATACATAAACGAGGAACCCTTGAAAGAGCTTTGCTCGCACGTCCACGCCATTAAAGTCGACCTTAAGGGTTTTAACGAGAGTTTTTACAGGGACGTCTGCGGTGCCGAGCTTTCCGAAGTCTTGAAGGCGATTAAAACAATCCACGGTGAAAAAGGGGTGTGGCTTGAGATAGTAAACTTGGTGGTTCCCACTTTAAACGATGATTTAGGCGAGATTCAGTCCATGTGCGAGTGGGTTTACGAAAACGTCGGGCCAGATGTTCCACTACATTTCTCACGATTCCATCCCGACTACAAGCTTAAAAACCTCCCGCCCACTCCTGCTCAAACACTAATAAAAGCCCGGGAAAAAGCGGTTGAAGCTGGATTACACTACGTCTACGTCGGAAACCTCGCAACTGAAAAGGGGGGTAACACCTACTGTCCCAGAGACGGGGCACTGTGCGTGGAACGTAAAGGGTACATCGTGAAAAATCATTTAAAAGACGGGAAGTGTCCGACTTGCGGGACAAAGATTTCAGGAATTTGGATTTAATGTAAAGTATTTTAAATATTACGCATCACATAAACTATAAACAATGGTTAAAAGAAAAATTATCCATCCACAAGGGAGTGAGGGCCCGAATGTTCAACCGATTCAGCCTGTTGGGAAATTGACGGAACGTCCTGATGGGCTGAGGGAAGACGAGAACGGCAACCTATTCGAGGTTCTATGTCCTCTGCAAATCGTCGGGCCTCGGAAGATGCACACTCCCACTGTAAAGACAGAGGAAACGGAAAAAGAGGGTTTTTTCAAGGAACTGGGAAGAACGCTATCCGACATGGGACTTGAATTCGGAAGATACGTGAAAGACAATCCACTAAACCTTGCGGGAATCGGGTTTGCAGCATGGGCCGTCCCCGAACTATTATTTAACATACCAGTTGCATTAGGTCTTTTCGCTGCTTCGGGAGTCGCCTTTGCAGGTCAACAAGTCCTAAACATGCGGGAAAGGCGAAAACAACGCTAAAGGGTTCGCTTCCCGCTCACCCCACCTACACTACTTTTTCAGTATTCGGTTCACTCCGTTTATGAACGCCAGCACACTCGCCATGACAACGTCTTCGTGGACGCCGCGGGCCATGGTTGATGCTCCGTTCTTGCTCACTCTGACTGTCACGTCTGCTAGCGCGTCGCTCCCTCCAGTGATGGCATCCAAATGGTATTCGTCCAACTGGATGTCTTTGTCTCCAATTGCGGATCTTATTGCATTCAAGGTCGCATCCACAGGTCCCACACCCTCCTCTCTCGCGGATTTGTCAGCACCCTTAACGCTCAACACAACTGATGCGGTCGGATTCTTACTGAAGTCTGCGTGAAGCACCATGTCTTTCAACTCGACCAGCGGTTTTTCCTTCGACGTTTTTCCTAGAAGGTCTTCTGCAATAGCCTTCAAGTCCTCTTCAGCAACCTTCTTACCCTTGTCTCCCAAATCCTTGACCTTATTCGTAATCTCCCTGGCCTGGTCTTGCGAAACCTTGATTCCCATACCCTTAAGCTTGTCGCGGACGCCTGTACTTCCGACAAGCTTTCCGACTAAAAGCCTTCTTTGAGCGCCAACCATTTTCGGGTCGATTGCCTCGTAAGTTGAGGCCTTAGACAGGACGCCGTGCACGTGCACTCCTGATTCATGGGCGAAGGCGTTGTCTCCGACAATAGGAAAGTTGGGCATGACCCTTATCCCCGTCTTCCTCTCGACGAGTTTGCTCGTCTCGTAGATCTTTTTCGTCTTGATGTTGGATTCAATATCCTGAATTAGCTTGCATCCCATTACAACCTGCTCTAAGTCTGCGTTTCCAGCCCGCTCTCCGAGACCATTTACTGTAACATGCGGGATTGTCGCTCCGGCAGTGACGGCGCTGATAGTATTGGCTACTGCCATCCCAAAGTCGTTGTGACAATGGACTGCGAACGGAGTCTTCACAACTTCTACAAGCTCCCCCATAAGCCAATGCATTGCCGCAGGAGCCATCACCCCGACAGTATCCGGGATGTTTATGTGAGCTACCTTAAGCTCGTCTGCCAGAACGCAAACTTCCTTTAAAAAACCGAGTTCCGTCCTGCAAGCATCCTCAGGGGAGAAATGCACGTCGAACCCTTGGTCTTTAACGTAATTGATACAGTACTCTGCCTTATCCAGTATCTCCTGCTTGCTCATCTTAAGCTTGTACTTTCTGTGAATCGGAGATGTTCCGATGAAGATGTGCACGAGATCGACGTTCGCGTTCATCGCAGCGTCCATGTCCTTCTCAACACACCTGGAAAGCCCTACACTCTTTGCGGGAAAACCCTCCTCAGCAATATGTTTCACAGCCTTAAACTCCCCTTCACTTGAAACCGGGAACCCCGCCTCAATAAAATCCACTCCCAGACTCGACAGAGCTTTCGCTATCTCAAACTTATCTTCCGCAGTGAGAGTCACTCCCGGAGTCTGCTCTCCGTCTCTAAGCGTCGTGTCGAAAACCTGAATTTTCTTCGGTTTCCCCTTATGCTCTACTTTCTTGTTGTACCAGAATTGGTTCATCATTTTAATGATAACACCTCCATGAAAACGATAATATTAATAGTAAATGATTTCGAACGAGAGGCGAGACATAGACTATTTTCGTCTATTCTCGCAGTCTAAGCAGTAGCAATAAAAGAGTTGCCGGGTTTCCACTATCCAGATAGTCAGTCACATAAACCGTTGGAAACAAAAAATTACTCATCTTAACTAGAAGTTATTGGAAACACTATTATAAAAATTACTTCACGCGTTTGTGAGTGCAGCACATCAAGACCGCTGCCGCGATAATTGCGAGAGACGCCGAGAACATGAACGCCGAGTGCGGGCTTACCGTTTCCCACAGAAGACCTGCGATAAATGAGGAGGGAAGTGTTATTAATCCCACAACCATCTGAAATAATCCGAGAGAGCTTGCCCGGAAGTTTTCTGGGGCGAGTTCTGCGGCATACGCTTTTTGTACTGTTTCCAGGACTCCCTTGTGCAGTCCGTAGACTATGAACATGAGTGCTGCGATAATCTTGGATGATGCGTAAACGAATCCAAAGCAGGTTACTGCAAATAGTAGGAAGGCTGCTTGCATGAGTCTTTTTCTTCCGAACTTGTCTGCAAGCTTTCCCGCCGGAATCGACGATAATCCCGCAAACACTGTGAAAAGCAGGTATAGCAAGGGTACGAATGTTTTCGCAAATCCTGCGTTCGTGTTCGCATAGACTATGAAAAACGAGTAGCTGAAGGATGCGAGAGCGAAGATCGCGCTCGCAATAAGAAAGATTTTGAAGTTATAAGACAGGTTTTTCGTCGAAACTCCCTTGTGAATGTTTGCGGTGGGGCGATCCGAGATTTTCACGTATACTAAGGCAACTGCAAGTAGCGAGGGTATTGCCGCCAAGAAAAAAATTTTCGAGAAAGGCAGAAAATTCACTAGGACTAGTGTTGTGAGGATGCCGAATACTGCACCTAGATTATCTAGC
>Ga0265594_1002718_pt1 | contig 12307 bp, 15 predicted proteins | sample saktaG_11_FD_190147 | JGI IMG/M metagenome (GOLD analysis project Ga0265594, IMG submission 190147) | Saline water microbial communities from Sakinaw Lake, British Columbia, Canada - sak_2011_5_24_80m | ecosystem: Environmental > Aquatic > Non-marine Saline and Alkaline > Saline ... | reverse complement strand
CCTCCTCTCTAAATAATTTAGTATTTTATATAATTTATTTATAATTTAAAAATAATATGGAAAATCAAAAACCGAATAATCCGCCGGCGGGCGCGCAGGAGATAAAAATAGCGGATAATATTCCCGGAGCCGAATACGCCAACGCCATGCAGGTTAACCACAATAAAGACGAGTTCCAGATTATGTTTTTAAATATTTTGGGGATTTCCGGCCGGGTAACTGGAAAGATCATAACCAGCCCGGGCCATTTTAAAAGAATGATTGCGGCTATGGTTGATAATTTAAAAAAATACGAGGAAAGGTTCGGCCAAATTCAGGAAGCGGCCAGCCCGGGTTCGGAAAAGGAAATAGGATTTAAAGGGTAGAATCAATTAATATAATACGTTCATTTCCAAAAAAGAGGAGGAAAATGTATGTGTGGAATAGCTGGGGTATGGTTTCCAGAAGAGGTAGGAAACACAGATATTAATCCGGCCGAGGTACTAGTAAAGATGACAGCCGGGCAGCAGCATCGGGGCCATGAAGGCGTCGGAGCCATTACTGCCTGTCATGGGAAAAAAGGCGAGCCCTTGGACTATAAGGGTTTGGGATTAGTATTTGATGTTTTTACTCCCGCGGTAATTGAGAGACTCGGAGAAGGAGATTGCGGGGTATCCCATAACCGGTATTCAACCACGGGCGCACCATCGCTAAACAATGTCCAGCCCTTTGGCAGCGTTATAAATGGAGAGGGAGATACAGAATGGATTTCAGTTGCTCATAACGGCAACTTAACCAGCCAATTAAAGGGTTTGCGTCCGAGCACAAGCGATACCTGGTGTATACTGCATAATTTTGGTACAGTGAAAAATGGGCAGGAGATTCATCTAAGGATTTTTCAGGCGCTGGAAAATGTGAAAGGCGCTTTTTCCCTGGTTTTTTTGCATCAGGACAGAAATGGAAAAAACAGTTTAATTTGCGTCCGTGATCCTCAAGGGTTCAGGCCGTTATGGCTGGCAAAATACAGATTTAGTGCCAAGGGTAGAAAGAGAACTGGTTATCTGGTTGCTTCCGAAACTTGCGCTTTCAATAAGATTGACGGAGCGAAAGTGTGGCGGCCAGTTAAGCCGGGCGAAATCGTGATTATAAACGAGACAGGAGTAAAATCGTTCAAGCCAAAAGCTTGGCGCGGACAAAAGTTGGCACGATGCATTTTTGAGTATATTTATTTTATGCATCCTTCCAGTTTGGTAGAAACCGATGATTTCCGGACCAATCCTGTCTATGTCTGGCAGATTCAGGAAGCTTTAGGCAGGCAGTTGGCTCTGGAAAATCCGGATTTGGAAGCTGATTTTACTGAAGGCGTTCCGGATTCTTCTACGCTCCATACTCTGGGGTTTTCCCGCCAAAGCGGCATTCCGCCTGATAAGGCAATCCTGCGGGATCATTCAACCGGCAGAACTTTTATCACGCCGGCGGGCAAGAAGGCAGAAGGTGAGGATACGGACGAGAGAGATACCAAAATATTGAGAAAATTTTCCCTTCTGGTCGGGAAGTTTCTCGGTGTTTCATCCGTTATTATCTGCGATGATTCCATCGTCAGGGGAAAGACATTAAGAAGAATAATCAGTTCCATAAGATTCTGGACCAAGAAAAAAGTTTTAAAGATTATCGTCGCCGTTATGTCTCCGCCGATTAAGTTTCCTTGCTTTTTTGGCATAGACACGCCGACAAGGGGGGAATTGGTTTGGAACAAATCTGGCGGTGGTGTTGAAGGCGCCAGAAAGGCAATCGGGGCGGATGACCTGCGCTATTTAACCCTTCGCGGTTTATTCAATACTGCAGAAAGTTTGACGGGGCATGGAGAAGAGAAATGGTGCACAGCCTGTTTTACCGGCAATTATCCCACAGACATTGAGAGGGGGGAATATCAGAAAGAATTGATTTGAGCTTTTTCGAGAGGTCTTGCCTTAAAGGTCAGGCCTCTCCCATTTTTAAACAATTACAAGTTCATATATGGGAAAAGATTATTACCCTAAACCAGAACTCTCCCGCTAAGGCGGGATCGTTCGGTATAGGGCAAGCAATATTTTAAAAAATTAAACATGGGTAAGGATTATTACAACATATTAGGCGTTTCTAAAACCGCCAGCCAGGAAGAAATAAAAAAGGTTTTTCGGCAGAAAGCGCATCAATGCCATCCGGATAAGGCGGGCGGAGACGAAGCTAAGTTTAAGGAAATAAACGAAGCTTATCAGGTTTTAGGCGATCAGAAAAAGCGGACTCAATACGACCAGTTCGGCTCGGCTTTTGAGCATGGCCAGGCCGGCGGCGGTTTTTCCGGGTTTGACGGTTTTCGGGATTTTTCCGGTTTTGCCAACGGCTTTAACGTTAACTTTGAAGACTTAGGCGACGTTTTTGGCGGCTTAGGCGATATTTTTGGTTTCGGCGGAGGCAGGCAGAGAGGAGCAAGAGCCAGAAGAGGAAATGACATAGAGGTGACTCTAACCATTGATTTTTTTGAGGCGGTTTTTGGCGTAGAGAAAGATATCAGTTTACAAAAAACCGTTAAATGCGACAGATGCCAGGGCAATGGAGGAGAGCCGGGCGCAAAAATTGAAACTTGTAAAACCTGCCGGGGTTCTGGCCGGGTGAGCCGAGTACAAAGAACAATTTTTGGCCAGATGCAGACCCAAACCGCTTGCCCGGATTGCGCTGGCGAAGGCAAAACTTTCAGCCAGAAATGCTCCAAATGCGGCGGTAACGGTCTAGTCCGCGAATTGACAAGCTTAAAAGTTAAAATTCCAGCCGGGATTGATGAAGGCGAATTAATACGCCTCTCTGGCCAGGGAGAAGCCGGGGCTAAAGGAGCTTCGGCTGGTGATTTGTATTTAAAAATTAGAGTCAAACCGGATAAGCGCTTTGAGCGCGACGGCTATGATATAAAATCTATAGTAGAAATAAAATTTAGCCAGGCGGCTTTGGGCGATAAAATTGAAGTGGAAACAGTTGACGGCCCGGTAAAATTAAAAATACCTGAAGGCACCCAATCCGACACGATTTTTAGATTGCGCGACCGGGGCGTAATAAAATTGAGTGGCCGAAGCCCTTTCGGCAACGCTCAAGGCAAGCGGGGAGACCATTTAGTAAAAATAATTATTAAAACTCCGACTGGTTTATCACGGAAGCAGAAGAAAATACTAGAGGAATTGGGGATTTAGGTAACTTTTAGGTTTTAGCTTTTAGTTTTAATTTTTTTGTTTAATATTAATTAGGAAAATATGAAAATACCAACCACAAGAAAATTATTAATAAGTATCCTTTTGCTTTTAGTATTGGGCATTGGGATAAACCTTGATTTTACCGTACCTAAAATGAATTTAGCCGGAGCTGATAACTTGCGTTTGGACGAACAGGAAGCGACAATTCTGGCTATAAAAAAAGTTATGCCGTCAGTCGTGAGCATTATTGTTTATGAGCAGAAAGAGTCGGCTAGCTTTAATCTCTCTACCGGCAAGCAGAGCGTTACTAAGGAAAAAGTAGAGATCGGCTCTGGCACCGGCTTTTTAATTTCGGCTGACGGTTTAATCTTAACCAATAAGCATGTGGCTAATGCCGGCGGAGATAAAGGTGAATACCGGATAATTCTTTCTAGTGGGAAGAAATATTATGCCCAGTTAATTGGCAAAGATCCGATAAAAGATTTGGCGGTTTTAAAAATTTTTGATAAGAATCTGTCTTACGTAGAATTAGGCGATAGCGACAGCCTGCAAGTCGGGACTACGGTTATTGCTATCGGCAACGCTTTGGGCCTATATCAAAACAGCGTCACTAAGGGAATAGTGAGCGGCTTGGGCAGAAGCATCGTAGCCAGCGACCAGACCGGTAATGCTGAAGCCCTGGATAACGTAATCCAGACTGATGCGGAAATTAATATTGGCAATTCCGGCGGGCCTTTGATAGACTTGGCCGGCAAAGTTGTCGGCATTAACGTCGCCATTGACCAAAGCGGCTCATCAATCGGTTTTGCTATCCCGGTAAATGACGCTAAGCCGGTAATAAAGAGCGTCAGGGAAATCGGCCGGATTGTCCGGCCGCGCCTGGGTGTGCGCTACACAATGGTAACTCCGGAGATAAAGGAAGAAGAGAAATTAACCAGGGACAGCGGGGCTTTATTGGTTAAGGGTTCAGACGGCGGTCCGGCAGTTCTGCCTGATTCGCCAGCGGCCAAAGCTGAACTGGCGGCCGGAGATATTATTTTTGAAGTTAACGCCATTAAAGTTGAAGGCAATAATACATTACTCTCAATTCTGCAGAAGTATAAACCGGGAAATAAGATTGGCTTAAAAATCCAAAGAGGCAATGATGTTTTTGTAAAGATTGTAGTTTTGGATGAGTTTAAGTAATTTTATACAACTTGTATGAAGGTATTAAAATTCGGGGCGGTGTGGTGCATGCAATGTCTGGTTATGCGGCCGGTTTGGGAAGAAATAGAAGCGGAAATTCGGGAACTGGAAACCGAATATTTTGATATTGATGAAAATCCCGAAGTGCGGGAGAAATATGGCATTAAAGATGTCCCGATTTTTATTTTTTTAGATAAAGACGGAAATGAAATTTTGCGGTTGGAAGGATTGCAAAATAAAGAAGAGCTGGTTAAGATTATTAAAGGTTATTTGGAGAAATAAAAAATTTAGAAATTAAACTATATTTGCCTAAAGTTTCGTTTTATTTTAAATTAAAATCATGACTTCTCAAGAGCTTCGCAGCAAATATTTGGAATTTTTTAAGGCCCGGGGGCATGCTGTTATCCCGAGCGCTTCTTTAATTCCGGACAACGATCCGACCGCTTTGTTTACGACCGCGGGCATGCACCCCTTGGTGCCTTATTTAATGGGAGAAAAGCATCCGGAAGGTAAAAGATTGGTTAATGTGCAAAAATGCGTGCGGACAGACGATATTGATGATGTGGGCGACGCCACTCACCATACTTTTTTTGAAATGCTTGGTAATTGGTCTTTGGGGGGCTATTTTAAAGAAGAGGCTATAAAATTAAGCTGGGAATTTTTAATTTCGCCGGACTGGCTGGGGCTGGATAAAGAGAAAATTGCTATTTCGGTTTTTGCCGGGGACAAAGACGCGCCTTTTGATAAAGAGTCTTTCTCTATTTGGAAAAATTTAGGGATTCTGGAAGCTAGAATTGCTAAATTGCCGAAAAAAAATAATTGGTGGGGGCCGGCCGGCCAGACCGGACCTTGCGGACCTTGCTCAGAGATGTTTTATTGGACCGGGGATTCGGATAAGGTTCCGGCCGGTTTTAATGATGATCCCGAGTGCTCGGGATGGGTGGAAGTCTGGAACGATGTTTTTATGGAATTTAACAAAAAAGCCGACGGTTCTTTTGCGCCTTTAAAACAGAAAAACGTTGATACTGGTATGGGTCTGGAACGAACTTTGGCAGTGATAAATAATTTAGACGATAATTACCAGACTGATTTATTTTTCAATATTATTAATAAGATAAAAAGACTATCAGGTAAGGAATATGAGGAAGAAGGGACCATCAGGGCAATGAGAATTATTGCCGACCATTTGCGGGCCGCGACTTTTATAATCGGCGATGACAAAGGCGTGACGCCCTCAAATACTGACCAGGGTTATGTTGTCCGGCGCCTATTAAGAAGAGCTATGAGGTATGGCAAGCAATTAGGAGTTGAGGAGAAATCATGGACAAAAGAGATTGCCAAAATTGTTATCCATGATTATGCCGAAGCTTATCCGGAATTGGGTCGGAATGCCAATTTTATTGTTGAGCAATTTAAGGAAGAGGAAGAGAAGTTTGCGAAAACCTTGGTGAGAGGTTTAGCAGTATTAAACAAAGAATTAGTAGCGCAAATAGTAAAACGTGGGCAACCGCTTAAGGTACAACCCGTAAATTTAATTAGTGGTCCAAATGGCATTGAGATGTTGGATTTTTTACCTTCTATTATTACTGGTAAATGGTTGTTTAATTTTTATCAGACATTTGGTTTCCCGTTAGAGATGGTATTAGAAGAGCTTAAAGCGAAAGGTTGTTATTTTTCAGATAAAGATTATAAAAATTTTTATAGCAAATTTAATGAAGAGTTAAAAAAGCACCAGGAACTCTCCCGCACGGCTAGCGCCGGGAAATTTAAAGGCGGGCTGGCTGACGCCTCTGAAGAAACAAAAAAACTTCATACCGCCGCTCATCTTTTATTGGCGGCTTTGCGAAAAGTCTTGGGCGAGCATGTTACCCAGAAAGGAAGTAATATTACGGCCGAGCGTTTGCGCTTTGATTTTTCCCATAAAGAAAAGATGAGCTTGGAGCAGATTAAAGAAGTGGAAAAATTAGTAAACGAAGCTATAGCAGCGGACTTGCCGGTAAACTGCGAAGAGATGCCTTTGCCTGAAGCGAAGAAAAAAGGCGCTATGGGAGTTTTTGAGTCAAAGTATGGAGAAAAGGTAAAAGTCTATAAAGTCGGAAAAGAAAAACCGTTCTCCTATGAAATTTGCGGCGGGCCGCACGTTAACCGCACCGGAGAGCTGGGGCATTTTAAAATAATGAAAGAAGAATCTTCTTCTGCGGGCGTGAGAAGGATTAAAGCTGTGTTAGAATAATACTCTTGACAATTATTCAACTTGCCTATATAATTATCTTACGATATTAATGATGAAAAATATAAGCAAATAAGCTAAAATATTTACCAAAAATTTTGGTAAAGTTTTTTAATCCTTTGCCAAAATTTTTTGTGTTAATGGCTGAAAATAATTTTCAAAATCAAAATCAGGCAGGGGGTAAAAAAACGCTTAATTCAAAGGACTTTATAGAATTGCAAGGCGAGGTTCTTGAGTTAATGCCGGATACGACCTTCAAGATTCTTCTGGAAAACGGGCATGAGATATTTGCCTATTTGGCCGGTCGGATGAGAATGCATAAAATTCGCCTGCTTCCCGGAGACAGAGTAAGGGTCCAGATTAGCCCTTATGATTTAACTAAGGGCCGGATAGTCTATAGGTTATAATTAAAGTAGGCGATTCCAGCAGAAAAAAAATTTTTTTATTTTTTGCTTGGAATTTATATATAAAATTTGGTAATTAGTAATTAGTGAACGGTAATTTGTAATTAGTAATTGGTAATTTGGATAAAAATAAACATGTTCAATGCTCCCCCAAATTACAAGTTACAAATTTCTAATTACTATAATTTATGAAAGTTAGAGCCAGCGCAAAAAAAATTTGTAAAGACTGTAAGGTCGTGCGACGTAAAGGGCGAGTGCGGGTGATATGCAAAAACCCAAAGCACAAACAAAGACAGGGATAGGGTAATAACTATTAACATTTAACAGTTAACAATTAACTTTTCCAAGGTATGGCGGTAAGAATAGCCGGAGTGACAATTCCAAATGAAAAAAGGGTGGAGGTTTCTTTAACCTATGTTTTTGGCATTGGCTTTTCCGCTTCCAACAAGATTTTAAAAATGACCGGTATAAATCCGGATAAAAGAGTAAAGGATTTGACGGAAGAAGAAATAAATAAACTAAGAACCTTAATAGAAAAACAGCATCTGGTAGAGGGAGATTTAAAAAGGGAAATAGCCGGCAATATTAAACGTTTAAAAGAGATAAGCAGCTACCGGGGGATAAGGCATACTAAGAAGTTGCCAGTAAGAGGACAAAGAACTAAGACTAATAATAGGACAGTGCGAGGGAACGTTAAGAAGACTGCCGGTTCTGGCCGCAAACTGTCGGCGCAGAAAACATAGATTAGGTACTTATTTAATTAGGGAGTAGGAGTAAATAAAGTTAAGAAAAAGAAAATAATATATGAGTGAAGATACTAAACACGAAAACACAAAAACACAAAAACACCTGCCCGCCACACAGGCGCAGGCGTTGCAGGCGGGAGAAGATAAAGAAGAAAAGAAAGCAGTTGAGAAGGCTGCCGACATTAAGGTTGGAGAAAAAGAGGACAAAAATTTTAAAATGGAAAAAGAAGAAAAGAATCTGTTAGGCGGCGGTGAGATCGACGAATTGCCGGAAGACGTAAAGAAAAAATTGGCTGAAAACAAGGAAGCAAAAGCGAAGAAGAAATTTAAAAGAAAGAAAAAAGTGGCCAAGGTTGTAAAATCCGGCCGGGCTTATGTTAAGGCCACTTACAACAATACGATTGTAACTTTGACTGATTTGACCGGAAACGTCCTTTCCTGGGCCAGCGCCGGTATAGCCGGCTTTAAGGGAGCAAAAAAATCAACTCCTTATGCCGCCCAGATCATAACCAAAATTGCGGTAAGCGCGGCTAAGGAAAATTTTGGGCTGGAAGAAGTATGCGTCTTTGTAAAAGGCGTAGGGACAGGCAGAGAATCCGCGGTCAGAGCTTTAAATGCCAATGGCTTAAATATTACGGCGATTAAAGACATAACTCCGGTTCCGCATAATGGTTGTCGCCCGAGAAAACCCCGTCGGGTGTAAATTAACAATTGACAATTAACAATTAGTTTATAATTAGAATTGATAATTACCCCGCTACTTTATTATTATATATATGGGCGGGGTCCCGCTAAGGCGGTGAAAAATTGAATTAAATATGGGAAGAAATTTAGACGCAAAATGTAAACAGTGCCGAAGATTAGGAGAGAAGCTGTTTTTAAAAGGTGAACGCTGCTATTCGCCTAAATGCGCTATGGTAAAGAGAAATTACCCACCCGGCTTCCATGGGCAAAAGGGGAAAAAGAGGCAGAGCGATTATGGGATGCAGTTAGCCGAGAAGCAGAAAGCCAAAAAGCAATATAATTTATTGGAAAAGCAGTTTAAGCTAACTTTTTTAAGGGCTAAAAGAAAACCGGGTGATGCCAGCGAAAATTTTTTAAGGTCATTGGAATTGCGGCTGGACAATACTGTTTACCGGCTGGGCTTTGCCAGTTCCCGAACCCAGGCCAGACAGTTAGTAAGCCATGGCCATATTGAAGTCAATGGGCGAAAAGTAAATATACCCTCTTACGAAGTAAAAGAGGGAGATATCATAAAAATTAGGGAAAGAAGCAAAAAATATAAATTTTTCAAGGAACTGCTGGAGAAATTAGTCCGCCAGAAGGATAATGTCCCGGGCTGGCTTAATTTAGACATCAAAGAGCTCGCTGGCAAAGTTTTACACGAGCCCAAAGCTGGCGACATAAAAGCGAATGTAAACGCCCAGATAATTGTTGAATATTATTCTAAGTAAACACGAAAGCACAAAAACACTGAAACACAAAAGCACAGCGCCGAATACACTGGAAAAACTGAATTAGGGATTAGGTACTTAGGGATTAGGAGATTAGAAATTAGAAAAACACGAAAGCACAAAAATACGCCACTGGATATATTGAAATTTATTATTTGTAAATTTGCCCCGCCACTTATATAAAATTATTTGTGGGCGGGATCCCGCCAAGGCGGTGATAAAAAATTTGTAATTTGTAATTATAAAATTATGCAAAAAATTGCTTTGCCTCAAAAAATAGATTTTAAAGAAGGCGAAAAGCCCAATCAGAGCCTAGTAATCATAGAGCCCTGTTATCCCGGTTATGGCATGACCTTAGGCAACTGCCTAAGGCGGGTTTTGCTTTCATCGCTGGCGGGCGCGGCCGTGGTGGGCGTGAAGATTAAAGGGGCGGACCATGAGTTTATGGCTTTGCCGCATATCAAGGAGGACGTTTTGCAGATTATTTTAAATTTGAAGAAATTAAGGGTAAAAGTATTTTCCGAGGAAGAGGTAAAACTAGAACTGGACGCTCACGGAAAAAGGGAGGTAAAAGCGGGCGATATTGCCAAGAACTCGCAGGTAGAAATAAAAAATTCGGATTTGGTTTTGGCTCATATTACTGACATGGCCGGCAGTCTGAATATGGAAATTTATGTCAGTCAGGGCCGGGGCTATAGGCCGGTGGAAAACATAGAGAACGAGAATAAAGAAATCGGCTATATAGAAATGGATTCTATTTTCTCGCCGGTTTTTTCTGTAAGTGTTAAGGTAGAAAATACCCGCGTCGGGAAGATGACCAACTGGGATAAACTGATATTGGATATTATCACCGACGGCACAATCACGCCGCGGGAAGCGTTTGAGCAGGCCGTGGCCATATTGATAGAGCAATTTAATTCTCTTTTAAAGAAAGAAGAAATTGTTGCTGAAGAAGAAAAACAGGTGAAGGAAGAGAAAAAAGAAGATAAGGGCGCAGTGGCAAAAGAAGAGGAAAAGCCAAAAAAGAAGAGGGGAAGACCCAAAAAGGTAGAAAATTAAAAATAATCAACAACCAATAATCAAATTCCAAACAATAATCAATAACTAAATCTTAGTAACCAAATTATTTGGTTGTTGGTTATTAGAATTTGTTTGGTTATTGTTTCTTGGTTATTGATTATTTAGACATATGAGACATAGAAAGAAAGGAAAAATTTTAGACAGAAAAAAAGAGCCGAGGGAAGCGATGCTTAAAAATTTAGCTTCCAGTATTTTAATATACGAAAAAGTAAAAACTACGCAAGCCAAGGCCAAAGCCGTAAAATCTTTAGTGGAAAAGTTAATTTCCGCGGCCAAAATCGGCGATTTAACCGCCAGAAGAAAGTTAATTAGAGCTTTGCCGCAGCCGATGGCGATTAAAAAAGCGATGGAGGTTTTAGGCGCCAGATACAAAGACAGGAAAGGCGGTTATACGCGGATTGTCAAAATAGGCAGAAGGCAGGGCGATGGGGCGGAGATAGTGCAAATAGAGCTGGTATAGTTACAAATTACAAATCCTTTACAAATTTTACGAATAACTGTAATTATGCAGGGAGGGGAACAAGTAGACAAAGTTGTTTATAAAGAATTAAGCTATAAAATAATACGGATTTTATTTGATGTTTATAATAATTTTGGCTACGGCTATCAGGAAAAGTATTACCAGAAAGCTTTAGAAGTAGAATTCCAAAAAATGGGGATAAAATACAAATCGCAATGTCCATATAGAATTCGTTATAAAGGCAAGATTTTAGGAAGATATTTCATTGATTTCATTATAGATGATAAAATTGTATTAGAAATTAAGAGAGGAAACCATTTTAACAAAAGAGATTTTGATCAAGTTATCGGATATTTGAAAGCTTCGGGATTAAGATTAGGCGTATTAGCTATTTTTACCCCTGGCGGGCTTAGATTCAAAAGAGTTTTAAATATAAAATAAATTAATTCATATAAATTTGTATAATTTGTATAAAAATTTGTAATTTGTAACATATGGAAAGAAAATTACATAAAATTGACGCGAGCGGAAAAGCCGTCGGCCGGCTGGCCAGCCAAATTGCTGTTATTTTACGAGGCAAGAACAAACCGGAATTCGAGCCGCGGCTTGACAATGGGGATATTGTGGAAGTGGCTAATATTGATAAGCTGAAATTTACCGGCAAAAAATTGGACCAAAAAAATTATTTCAGATACTCCGGTTATCAGGGAGGCTTAAAAACAGAAAGCATGAGGAAGCTTAAAGAATCACGGCCGGACGGAGCGGCGGAAATTTTAAGAAGAGCGGTTAGAGAAATGCTGCCGCCAATTAAGTTCCGGAGAGACATGCTTAAGAGATTGATTATTAGATAGGAGTAATTTTATACTGATTTAAACCTTTTATTAATCCTTTAATGCGAATTTTTTTCGCGGGTTTAAATCTACTTGCAATAACGCGAATGCCGCAAACACGGGAATAGGAGTAATCCCGAGTGCTTGGGACGCACATGAAAATGATATAAAGTAGAATTTATTTTTTAGTTAGATTATTTTATTTTTATATTATCTTATATATGGCAGAGAAAAAAATAATTAAAGAAGATGAGCCGATAAAGTTTAAAGGCAAATTCATAAAAGCGATCGGTCGAAGAAAAACTTCGTCCGCGCAGGCAAGGTTATATAAAGACGGCCGTGGGCTTATTGTTGTCAATGGCTTAAGAATAAATCAATACTTCAGCGAAGGCGAAGCCGCGGTTGCCGTTCAGCCGCTTAAATTAGTCGGCCGCTTAAAAGATTTTGATTTTTCTATTTCGGTAAGGGGCGGGGGAAAGCGTGCCCAGGCCGAAGCAGTCAGGCACGCTATCGCCAGGGCTTTAATCGTTTTTGATAAAGAGATAAAGCCGACTTTAAAAGTCAAGGGATTTTTAACCAGAGACGCCCGCAAAACGGAAAGAAAGAAACCGGGTTTGAAAAAAGCCAGAAAGGCCCCGCAATGGAGCAAACGGTAGTTTGGGTTATTTTTCGCTTCGCGAAAAAGCCCCACTACCCCGCTTAGCGGGACGGCACATGC
>Ga0265594_1002716_pt1 | contig 12316 bp, 10 predicted proteins | sample saktaG_11_FD_190147 | JGI IMG/M metagenome (GOLD analysis project Ga0265594, IMG submission 190147) | Saline water microbial communities from Sakinaw Lake, British Columbia, Canada - sak_2011_5_24_80m | ecosystem: Environmental > Aquatic > Non-marine Saline and Alkaline > Saline ... | reverse complement strand
GGGATCACATCCATCCTCGTAATACCCATAATGATCGAAGGAAGGCTCTGGGGATTGCTGGACTTCGTCGACCTTCGCTCTTCGCGGTCTTGGGGCCCGGGGGAGGTATCCATCCTCCAGGCAGTCTCGGCCTCCCTCGGGGGGGCGATTGTGCAGAGAGCGAAGGAGGGGGAGATGCGCCTTGCGAGGGACGAGGCAGAATCTGCCGCAAGGGCGAAGTCCGAGTTCATGGCGAACATGAGCCATGAGATCCGGACACCGATGAATGCGGTCATCGGCATGGCAGATCTCCTCACGGATACCGATCTCTCCCCTGATCAGCTCGACTACGTGGAGACCATTAGGAAGAGCGGGGACGCTTTGCTGAAGATAATAGACGAGATCCTCGACTTCTCCAAGATCGAGGGAGGAATGATGGACCTAGCAGAGGAGTCCCTCTCACTTCATGATCTGTTGGGGGATGCGCTGGATCAGGTGGCTGTGGCGGCCTCGGAGAAGGAACTGGAGCTCCTTCATATGCTCGACGACGATGTGCCCATATCGATTCAAGGGGATTCATCAAGGCTCCGTCAGGTCCTCGTCAACCTCCTCAGCAACGCGGTCAAGTTCACGGATAAGGGCGAGGTCCGTGTGGATGTATCGGCCGTCTCCGAGGGCGATGACATCTTCACCATCCATGTCGCTGTGAGGGACACGGGGATAGGCATCTTGCCAGAGGATCTTTCGAAGCTCTTCAAGTCTTTTAGCCAGGTAGACTCAACATCCACCCGTCGATACGGGGGAACGGGGCTCGGGCTTGCGATTAGCAAGCGGCTGGTGGAGAAAATGGGTGGAAGCATCTGGGCCGAGAGCAGTCCAAGCGTTGGAAGCACCTTTCACTTCACGATCAAGGCAAGGGGCATCAAGGACCGGCGTTCTTCACCACCGGAGCTGAAGGGCAGAAGGATTCTCGTCGTGGACGACAATGGATCCAGTCTGGAGATAATCGCTCGAATGCTTCGATCCTGGTCCGCGGTCCCGGCCACGGCATCGTCTGCTAAGGAGGCACTTGCCATCCTCGGCAGGGAAGATCCATTCGATCTAGCAATTCTGGATATGGGCATGAAGGGGATGGAAGGCCAGGCTCTTGCCCGGGAGATCCGCCAGACCTTCGAGATCCCCCTCATCCTCATGGCCTCAATCGGCGCCCGAAAGGGGATCGATGAGGGCATATTTGTATCCGTGCTGACTAAGCCCATCGGATCCGCCGCGCTCCAGGGAGCCCTTCTTCGGCAGTTCGCTCAAAAGGAAGTGTCCGATGCGGTCCAGCCCGCTCGACAGGGCTCTATCCAGGTGGTCGATCGCGATCTGAAGATCCTCCTTGCCGAGGACAACCCAGTGAACCGAAAGGTTGCCCAGGCGATGCTTGCCCGTCTGGGACACAGGCCGGATCAGGTTGCAAACGGTCGCAAGGTGATCGAGGCCCTGGAGGAGAAGGAGTACGATATCATCCTGATGGACATACAGATGCCCGAGATGGATGGGATCGAGGCCACGAGGGAGATTCGCGAGCGTTGGGGATCCAATCCCTGGATAGTGGCCATGACCGCCCACGCGCTCGAGGGCGATCGAGAGAGGTTTTTAGAGGCAAGGATGAACGACTATGTGAGAAAGCCCGTGAAGCTCGATGAGCTCCGGGCAGCACTGGAACGCTACAAGGCAGATCGCTATTGATGCTGATGAAAGCGCGGATCCAATTTGGGATCTCCATTAGATGCTAATGCCCCTTTCGCCTGCTCTTTGCATCCTCCATCTTGGATTGGATCGACTTTACCCACAAGGCAGCCTTCTCATAGAAGAACACCCCGAAGAACCCAACGACCATGGCCAATACCACAAGCACCACCAGGAAGGTTATTATCCAGTTTATCCAGGACATGATCCTCGACTCCATGATTCGCTGCCGTTGGAATGCGACGAATCGAGCAGCACATTGCCTCTTTTTCTTCCCCTATAAAAAATATGGCTTGCCGATCTCGATTGAATGATTTCGGAAAGGGGCAGCGCATAATCCCCTTGGGGCTCGAAGATCTCGCCATGCTGTCGGACTAAGAAACCCCACCGCCCCAGCTACCCCCATCCTGAGGTTTGGTCCAATCGGCATATCTATCTGCAAGCACTCCGAATGGGATTGATATGTCAGTATATCTGCTGGGGGATTGCCGATCTCCCGCTATCCTTCGAACGCTTCTCCTCATCTCGATTCTCTTCCTTTCGGCATGTGGCGATTGTGCTCGGGCAGGGGAGGAGATCTGGCTTGGAATAGATGGAAGGATGGGTGAAGACTGGTGGAGGGGGGAGCAGGTGGTGGTTGCCGATTACACAATCACCATCGAGAACGTCGGCGACAATACGCTCTCGCCCGTTCGTTTGAAGAACGCATTTCCCGCGGAGACGGCCTTTATGGGCTCCTCGGTCAGGCCAGCTGTGCAGACCGCCGATTACGCCAGCTGGACGCTCACCCATCTCTCACCCGGCGACATCTCCACAGTAGAGCTTCGGCTCTTGGTCTCCCCCGGTGCCGAAACGCTCATCGATAGGGTCTACGCTGAAGGGGAATATCCAGGCGGCTCGGCCAGGGCAGACAATATGTCGGTCATGGATGAAAGCTGGCTTGGCTGCCCTTGAAGGGGAGCGGAAGTGTATCTCCGATCCGGCGATGATTCTCAGCTATCAAGGGGTGCACAAGGTCGCCATATGGCCTAAGCGAGATCCCGACAGCCTCCCGGCCGCCGGGAGTAGGCGGGTAGCCGCGGCCTCCTGCCTGACGGCTAACCCTCGGATTGCCTAATCCAGGCCGGACAGGTCCAGGATAATGCCTCCTCAGCTTCAGCAGTCTGCCCAGGCAGCCTTTGCACCCTTGGGGGCCTTGGCATTCTTCGGCAATTTGGCATTCTTGGCTTCCTTGGACGGCATACACTTATTCGCCTCAACGTCGGCGAAGTCCTGATCCGTGACCTCCTGACCCCCAGTGGATACGCCAAGCGCCGCTGCGGCGTTTCTCAGAAGGCCTGATGCATACTCCTCGATCTTTGCCACCAGCTTGATGCTGATAGGAGAGCTGTTGTGGAGAAGCGTTCCAAGGTTCCAGGTGACGGTCTTCTCGATCACAATCCCACCATGGTCGTCAGAGCTGTATGTCATGCCATTTGGCAGAGTATCCACAACTTCGACCTGGTTTAGATCGCTGTTGCCGGTATTGGCCACATCGATCTTGAACGTCACCTCATCCGGGCAACATTTGCGGTCGATGACCGTCTTCGTAACCTCTATTGCTGGCCCTCCGGCCTGGCCAGGTTCGGCAGCGTCGGCATAGCATATGGCCAGCAGAGCTAGAATGGCCACAAGCCCCATCAATCCCGATCTTCTATCCATCTATCTTCCTCCTCTATTGCATGCGGTCAGGCATTATCCTCCAAGTCACCGAGGTCTGTCCTTGTGGGAGCCTCTTGCGGCTTGCTGGATGAACCAACCATTGGGCCGCAGGGCATTTTGCAATTACAACATCATAATACTAATACAGAATTGAAAGATCTTAGATTTATATAAAGCTTTCGCTAATGATCGATGATGCGCATCGAGTTGCGGTCGAATCGCTTCGCCGTTGTGCCGAATCGCTTGCCACTGATGTAATCGCAAGGTTGATTAATCATTACCCGGTCTTCCAAAGAGGTGCTATTTCCATGGCGAAGGATGCCTCTCTCAAGCTATTTCAAAGGGCGATGGAACTGATGCCGGGCGGTGTGAGCAGCCCGGTCAGAGCGATATCCCCTTACCCCTTCTACGTCTCCCGGGGCGAAGGCCCTTATCTCTGGGACGTGGACGGCAATCGTTACATCGACTACTGCCTCGCCTATGGCCCGATGATATTGGGCCATGCTCATCCCGTTATCAGAGAGCGCGTGGCCAGTCAGCTCGAATCTGGTTGGCTCTATGGAACGCCCACCGAGCTCGAGGTCAGCCTTGCCCAAAGGATCGTGGACCTCTATCCGGGAATAGAGATGGCGAGGTTCGTCAGCACCGGATCCGAGGCCACGATGGCTGCGCTTCGGATTGCCCGGGGCTGCACAGGAAAGGAGAAGGTCGTCAAGATCGAGGGAGGCTTTCACGGCGCACACGATGGAGTGCTGATCAAGGCGGGATCCGGCGCGACCACCATGGGAGTTCCCGATTCGCTAGGGGTTCCGAGGGATACGGCAAGGAACACGTTGCAGGTCCCGTTCAACGACCTCTCTGCCCTCGAGGATCTCCTAAGGAGGAACGCCGGCGAGGTTGCAGCCCTCATCATGGAGCCGGTGATGGGAAACATCGGTCCAATACTTCCAGATGAGGGCTACCTGGAAGGCGTTCGGGATCTGACGAGGGAGAACGACGTCCTCCTCATCTTCGACGAGGTGATCACGGGGTTCAGGCTCCATCTGGGAGGTGCCCAGAGCTACTATGGAGTTACGCCTGACCTCACGACGCTTGGAAAGATCGTCGGCGGAGGCTTTCCAATAGGCGTTGTCGGCGGCAGAAGGGATCTGATGGAGATGGTCGCTCCCCAGGGCGGGATATACCAGGCAGGAACGTTCAACGGGAGCCCGATCTCCATGGTTGCGGGCCTTGCGACGCTCGATGTAATGGAAACGGAAGGGAGCATCGAGAGGCTCAACGACGTGGGGGACGGTTTCCGCCGCGCCCTCTCGGATATCGTCTCCGATCTTGGACTTGACTGCAGCGTAGTCGGAATCGCGTCGATCTTCAAGATCTTCTTCGGGGACAGTCCGCGGAACTATCGCGAGGCCTTAAGGTGCGACAAGGCAGCTTACCTCTCGCTCTTTAATAAGATGCTGGCTTCCGGCGTATTTCTGACGCCCAGCCAATACGAGACCGACTTCATCTCGGCAGCTCACTCCCCTGAGGTCGTAGAAGAGACTCTGGAGGCCTTCAAGTCAAACCTCAAAGCTTGATCATTGGAAGCAGGGCGAGCCCCTTGGCCTTGCGCCAGACGGAGATAGCACTCGCCGAGCTCTCAAGGGCTGGCGTCGATGCCTTGCTCTGCGTGGTCAAGACGAGCGGCGACCTCTTCTTGGACCGGCCGCTACATCAGCTGAGCGGGCAGGGCGTCTTCTGTCGCGAGATCGACGAGCAGATGCTCTCGGGAAAGATCGACCTCGCCGTCCACAGCATGAAGGATCTGCCCACGAAGAGGCCTCCCGAGCTTGGAATCGCGGCAGTGCTGAAGCGAGACTCGCCCTTCGATATATTGGTGAGCCGCGACGGATCGAGGCTGGACGAGCTTGCGGCGGGGGCCGTGGTCGGCACATCGAGCATGAGGCGTTCAGCACAGCTCCGTCGAGAGAGGCCGGATCTGCGAATCGCAAACGTGAGGGGCAACCTCCAGACGAGGTTGAGGAAGCTCGACGAGGGCGGCTACGATGCCCTAATCCTGGCCCTTGCTGGGTTGCAGCGCATGGGTTACGACGATATGGATTATCAGGTGCTGGATGGCGAAAGATTCGTTCCCTCCGCCAATCAGGGGACGATCGCCGTCGTCGCCATGAGGGATACAATCGGAGAGAAGGCCGCGGGCCTGATTGACCATGCCCCAACGAGGACGGAGACATTGGCGGAGAGGGCGGTCATGGAGCGGGTTGGAGGAGGCTGTGTGGTCCCGATGGCAGTACATGCCGAGCATCGAGGCGGAGGGCTGAGGATGGTGGCCGAGGTCCTCTCCCTGGACGGCAGTAGATTTGTAAGGGTGGAGGAGATGATTCCGGCAGACGACTATCTTAGGAGTGCCCAGGAGCTCGGGAAGAGGCTTGCCGAGATGGGCGGAGCAGATCTTGTGGATGAGGCGGTGAGGGCGATTGGTTCCCGGTAAGGTCTACCTCGTGGGCGCAGGCCCTGGCGATCCTGAGCTACTTACACTGAAGGCAAAGCGACTTCTGGAGGAGGCGGATGTCGTCCTCTACGATCGGCTTTTGAGCCCTAAGATATTGGAGGGGCTCGATGCGGAGCTACTGGACGTCGGAAAGGCGGCGGGAGACCACAAGATGAGCCAGGATGAGATCAACCGCCTTCTGGTTCAGAAGGCCCGGGAGGGATCGACCGTCGTCCGCCTAAAGGGAGGCGATCCTTACGTCTTCGGCCGTGGTGGGGAGGAAGCAATCGAGCTTCGCCGAGGCGGCATCCCCTTCGAGGTCGTGCCCGGGGTCACCTCCGCCATATCCGCCCCGTCGCTTGCCGGAATCCCTGTGACGCACCGCGGCCTCTCCACAGCGGTCACCATCGTGACCGGCCACGAGGAGGCTGGAAAAGAGAGGCCGCTCAACTGGGAGGCGCTCGCGAGGCTTGGAGGCACTCTCGTCGTCTTGATGGGCCTTGCAAGGCTTGAGCATAACATATCCCAGCTTGTAGCAGGCGGCCTCTCGAAGGATACCCTCGCAGCGGTTGTGGAGAAGGGCGGCTGGCCCGATCAGCGGCTCGTCGCAGGGACACTCGCCGATATCGCCGGGCTCGTCCGCGAGAGGGGGGTGGAGTCTCCGGCGATTCTCGTCGTGGGAGATGTGGTAGGCCTCCATCGAGAGCTCTCCCCGGTGAGATTGGCCTTCTTCCGACCGGAGAACCTACTATCCGAGACCTCTACCATCGTCGAGTCGATGGGCTTTACGCCGATTCCTGCGCCCTCCATCTCCCCAGAGCCCCTCCCGTTTCCAGTCGACCTCGATTCGAGGATCGATGGGGCTGACTGCGTAGTCTTCACCAGTCCAAACGGGGTCGAGATCCTGCTCGAATACGAGGATGCGGCCCCCCGCCAGGAGATGGCCGCCCGCCTTGCCTCGAAGAGGATTGCAGCCATCGGTCCAAGGACTGCCCGAGCCCTGCAGGATCGAGGAATCGAGGTCTCGTTCATCCCGAAGGAGTACAGCTCATCTGGGCTCGTCGATCTCTTGAGCGGTCGCTGCGAGAAGGTGCTCCTCCTGCGCAGCCGAGAGGGAAGTTTAGCGCTTCCCACAGGCCTCAGGGCCGCTGGGATCGAAGTGGAGGATATCCCCCTCTATCGCATAGTGGAATCCGGCGACCCCCGACTGGATCGTTTGATCGCCAATTCTGCGGCCGTTGAGGTCTTTGCGTTCACTAGCGGAAGTACGGGGAGATTCCTAATCGAGAGGGCAAGGGAGCTTGGACTCGAGGAGCATCTGCGCCGATCCCTTGAGAGGGCGAGGGTTGCGGCAATTGGCCCTCCAACGGCTGCGGAGCTGAAGCGGCTGGCGATCAGGGTCGATCTAATCCCTGAGACCTACACGTTCCCCCATCTGCTCGAAGCGGTGAGGGATGCCATATGGGGTAGCAAATGATAATATTTTCAAAGGCACTCGCGGACAAGGCAACCGTATGGGAGGCGCTTAGGGCATCTCAGGATAGCTGTCAGCCTATACCTACGGAGCTCTTGCGCTTCTCTGCCGAGAACAGGCCGGTTGTGATGTGGAACCTGACGCGTAACTGCAATCTCCACTGCAACCACTGCTACATGGACGCAACGACCTCCAAGGAGGAGGAGATGAGCCTTGAAGACGGAATCAGGCTCATCGATGACCTCGCTGAGCTGAAGGTTCCAGTGCTCATATTGACCGGCGGAGAGCCCCTCATGAGCAGGAACTTCTACGCCTATGCCATTCACGCGAGGGAGATGGGGTTAAGGACGGTCATCTCCACAAATGGCACTTTGATCACCCCAGAGGTGGCTCGACTTCTCAAGGAGGTGGATATTCGCTACGTCGGCGTGAGCATCGACTCGACGGATCCTGCAAGGCACGACCGCTTTCGTGGGGTCGAGGGATCCTACATCAAAGCCATGAATGGCCTAAGGAACGCCAAGGAGGTCGGACTCAGGACGGGCCTAAGGGTTACATTGACCAGGGACAACTGGCATGAGATCCCAAGGTTGCTGGACCTGGCCCTAGATGAGGGGATACCCCGATTCTGCCTCTACCATCTCGTGCCCACTGGGCGCGGGGCTTTCATGGTGGAGAAGGATGTCACGCCTGAGCAGAGGCGAAGCGTGATCAAGCTTCTCGCTGAAGCGGCGATGGAGTTCAAGGATCGAGATCTGGAGATCCTCACGACGGACTCGCCGATGGATGGTGCCTACCTCCTCGAGCTTCTCAAGGATGATCCAGAGAGGTTCGAGCATGTTTATAAGCTCCTGCAGAACGCTGGGGGCTGCTCTGCCGGGGTCAAGGTTGCGAACATCGACCAGAAGGGAGATGTCCACCCCTGCCATTTCATGCCCCATATGCTCCTTGGAAACGTGAGGGATAGATCGTTTAGGAATATCTGGGTGGACGATCCCGCTCCGGAGCTGCTCGAACTGAGGGGAATCAGGCACGAGCTAAAAGGAGCCTGCGGAGATTGTCGATATCTGGACCTCTGCGGTGGATGCCGCGAGAAGGCGTTGTACTTCAAAGGTGACATTCGCGAGGCGGATCCAACCTGCATTCTGGGGGTTGCGACGGGGGATGACGAAAGGGATCAAAAAAAACTTGCTTATGATGGATCGAGCAGATGAGCAGCGGGGATATCGATATCGCCATCTTTGGGCCTCTTCCATCTCCCCGAAGCCCCCTATTCCAATGGGAAAGGTTTATAATCTTTTGTTCAGTTGAACATATTTGGGTGTTAACCTTGGCAAACAAAGGGAACGATAAGGTGAGAGGGATCTCCGGCCGCGAGGCAGAGGAGGTCAAGGTGGCCAGAAGGACGCGTGTAGCCAGAAGGACGCGCTAGCGACGTCATCGGCTATTCTTCCATTGGGGGGGGCGACCACCCCCCCTATTTATCCATTTTCCCCGTGGTTTTGTGTGCTCTCTCGCCCAATGACGAGGCTTATGATCTTGCTTTTTGGGAGGGGGATTGGCTGGAAGTCTGATGTAAATGGCTGGAGGTTGCCTTCTGGGGTGATGTGGAAGAGGGGGACGTTGGACTTGTGGAATAATCCCTTGGATGGGTGGAACTTGAAGGACTCTGTGAAGGCGACGGTCATTAGCTTGGCACCTGCTCTGAACTGAGAGGAAAGGCCGGAGTAGGTCGCTTGAGGATTGAAGAGGAGGCGGCCTCTCAGGTGCTTGGGGGAGAAGGCCTCCTTGCCGCGATAGGCCTCCATCTCCGGGGGGAGCTGGTATACCTCCGCCCTTCCGAACGCCTCGGCGAAATGAAGTGCTGCGAGGGAGTTCGCCTTGTCGTTGGGGGTCAGGGCAAGGAGATGGCCAAAGCCGCCTAGCTCGACCTCCTCGAAGATGCTCTCGGAGAGTATGGATCCGTGGTAGGTGGGAAGTCCCGATCTGAAGGCCTCCTGGATCTCCATCTGGTTGGTGTCGACGAGAAGCACATTGAACCCCTCCTTTTGAAGCGCGAATGCCATCTCCCTCGCCCAGGGATGTGCTCCGGCGATGACAACGCCCTGCGAATTGGGCTTTGAGAGCCCAAGATGCCTTGCGAGGGTTGGTGCGGAGAGGCCGTAGGCGGCGACGGTTCCTGCGACCACGATGAACGTGTAGGGGGCAAGGGCCTCCGCCTGGGCAACTCCCTGCTCGGAGAGCTCAATTGCGAAGATCGAGGAGATGGCGGCCGCAACGATCCCACGGGGAGCCATCCAGGATATGAAGAGCCGCTCCTTCCAGGAGAGGCCGGAGCCCATGGTGCAGAGCCACGCAGCCAGAGGGCGGGCAATCAGCATCAGGACGGCGAGGAATGCCAGGCTTCCAGGGTTGATGTACTCCACGTAGCTCCTGGGTGAGCGGGCGACGAGTATTATAAAGAGCAAAGATATCAATATAATTCGAAGGTTCTCCTTGAACTCCACAATCTCCCTGACGTTTACCCTGTTCTGGTTGGCAAGCGAGATCCCCATGATGGTTGCAGCAAGGAGGCCGGACTCGGGCTGAAACCAGTCCGATGCGGAAAACGCGGCGACTACGACCATCAGCGAGAAGACCTCCTGCAGGAAGTCAGGGATCCAGAAGCGTCTCAGCATCTCCACAAGGACCTCCGCTGCCAAGATGCCTATCCCTCCTCCAATGATGATGGCCTTTGCTATGCTCAGCTCGATCATCATGGCGGCCTCGCTCAAGCTTGCGGCGAGAATTGCCTGGAAGATGAGCACCGAGAGGATTGCCCCTATTGGATCGTTCATGATCCCCTCCCACTTGAGTATGGGAGAAGCCCTTCCCTGTGGGCGAACGTGGAGCAAGAGGGGGAGAATAACGGTCGGCCCTGTGACGACTAGGATCGCTCCCAAGAGAATCGCCATCTCCGGCCCCATGTCTAGAAGGATCCAGGCGGCGAGAGCGGAAACGGTCCAAGTGATGAGAACGCCCCACGTGAGGAGGCGCAAAACGACCTTTCGCGACTGCACGAGGTCAGCTATCCTCAAGCTCAGCCCGCCCTCGAATAGGATGATTGCAAGGGAGATGGAGATGAAGGGGGTGAGCATCTCCCCCATCAGCCTGTCCGGATCGATCGAGCCGCTCGCCGGGCCTGCTGCGATTCCGAGGATGAGAAGCATCAGTATGGAGGGAAACTGAAGGCGCCAGGCGAGCCATTGCCCTCCGATCCCAAGCACGATTATCCCTGCGAGCTGTGTGAGAAAATAGCTAGCCAATGGTCCTCCTGCAGGTTTTGGCCATGCCTCCTGATGATCGCCTTCTCCCGGCTGCCGGAAAGGTCGCCCTTCCATCCATCCGGCATATAATTGGGCCTGGACGATTTAAGGCAGACGGCGTTATCCTCTCTAAGATCACACGAAGGTTTTATAACCATTGGTGATGAAGGTTGTATGGGGGTGAGATCAAGATGACCCATCACGATAAGAAGAAGAAAAAGAAGGAGGAGGAGGAGAAGAAGGAAGAGGTTGCAAAGGTCGATCCCATAAGGCTTCATGAGCAGAGGGGTGGGAAGAAGAAGCCATTGCTGGATACATGCGAGTGAATGCTGGGAGCATCAAACCTTTCACCCTTCTATCCGGCTTCGTTCCCTATTATTTTTTGATGCCCTTGTTTTTATATCTTCATCGTTCCATCACTAACCTCGCGATCCGGCGTCGCGCATGCGGCGATGGCAAAGAACGTCCGGCGGTATCATCCGCCGTCCTTCGTTACCCTCACTCCTCGATTATCCACCGCGGTCGAAATCGCGATCTCTAGATCCATCGACTCTGCGATTGCCGCGACCTCTTTGAGCCCCTTCTCGGTGACCACACCGATCGAGGGTCCAACCGAGCTCATGCCTACGAACTCAAGCCCGCTCTCCCTAAGAAGGCTCATCAGGTGATAGATCTCGAAGGAGTGATGCTCGACCTCGGCCCGCTTCGAGCCTCGAAACTCGAACTCCCAGACGATATCCCCAATCCTCCTCAGGTCTCCCTTGACGAGGGCGGGGATCAGGTCCATCATGATCAGATAGGCCTTGAGCTGCCGATCCTGATAGTCCAGCGTCCTTGCCCGATTCATCAAGAGATCGAACTCCTGTCTGCCTGAGGAGGAGACCTGGGTCTTGGGGATGATGATGAAGACGTTCTTTCCCTCTGCGAAGGGATGGTGGCAGATGAGGGCGAGCTCGTCTCCCATTATGGCCATGCCGCCATAGGTTGCGGCGGCGGGGCCTACGCCGGTCTCGAATCCCAGCGTAACCATGCCGTCCTCGGTCTCCTCAACGTAGTTGTTGCCGATCAGTTGCCTGATCTCCTCGGGGCCAAGCGGTGAACCCACCGCGGCGTTGAGGGCATGGGCGAGGGCGAGGAGGACCGATCCGGTGGATCCGAGACCTACGTGCTTACGCTCGTGGTCCTCGACCGATATCTCGAACCCTCCGCGATAGCCAACGGCTCTCCTGAAGACCTCAACGAAGTGGCGTATGATCGGTTCGCGAGAGTAGTCCACGGAGATCCCCGACGGCGTGCACCTAACCGTGGCAGAGCAGTAGCTGCGAAGCCATCATCATGGCTCTTCGAACTATGTGCAAAGGAATCATGAATCATCGTTCCACTTGGACGTATGGTCAACTTAATCATCCATAAACTTAGATGAAAGCTTATATAATTTTGTATATTCTCGAACGCAACGATTTTGTAAAAATTATTAGCGTTCATTCGTGTTCATTCGCGGTTGGTTATAAAAAACCACTAATTCACGCTAATGAACGCGAATCCGATAAGGCAATTAGCGTTCATTCGTGTTCATTCGCGGTTATTTATAAAAAACCACTAATTCACGCTAATGAACACGAATCCGATAAG
>Ga0265594_1002714_pt1 | contig 12324 bp, 8 predicted proteins | sample saktaG_11_FD_190147 | JGI IMG/M metagenome (GOLD analysis project Ga0265594, IMG submission 190147) | Saline water microbial communities from Sakinaw Lake, British Columbia, Canada - sak_2011_5_24_80m | ecosystem: Environmental > Aquatic > Non-marine Saline and Alkaline > Saline ... | reverse complement strand
TCGCATGGAAAGTATATCCTAATTCTTAATCAAGATATTTATCTGGAGAATGATTATGTTTCAAAGTTGGTTGAAGTGATGGAGGATGATGAGACAATAGGTGTTGTCAGTGGAAAAATTTTAAGATTTTGTATAGACGATAAAAATAATTTACAGTTTTCAAAGATACTTGATAGTGCTGGGATGATCTTTTTCTGTGATAGAAATATTTTAGAACGTGGGCAACAAGAAGAAGACACTGGGCAATTTGAAAAATCAGAAACAGTTTTTGGCGTCACAGGGGCTGCGCCGTTTTACAGAAAAAAAGCATTAGAGGACATTTTAATAAATGGGGAATATTATGATGAAGATTTTTGGATGTATAAAGATGATGTGGACATATGCTGGCGACTAAATTTAAGAGAATGGAAATGTAAATACTGTTCGCAAACTATAGCATACCATGCAAGATCGGCGGGTGGGATTTCTGTAAAAATGAGAAAGAACTTTGTGACACGACGGATAGGGTATATTATTCATAGATTTATTAAGAGAGATGGCGGGACAGCAAAAGTGCGCAGAAGGGATTTTTGCAACCATTATTTGATGCTTGTCAAAAATGACACACTATCAAGCCTGTTGAAATCTTTTTTGCCATTTGTATGGCGAGAATTTCAGAAAGTAATTTTTGGTATATTTTTTGAACCACATGTATATTTTCCCGGATGGGTGGACTTTTTCGGTAAATTGGCTAAAATAAAGAAGAAGAGAAAAATTATTCAATCTCGCAGAAAAGTATCTCCCAAGGAATTGGAGGAGCTGTTCTGTCGTTCAATTTGGTAATTAGAAAAGAAATTTTTATATGAACATCTACGACGAAGAAAAAAATAATCGGGAAGAAATGGAAGATCGGAAAAAGAAGTCTGCAAAAGGTGGGTCATTTTTTAAGAAGTTGATATTGCTTACAGCAATTCTTCTTTCCTTTGTTTTTGTCTCAAGTGCGTTTGCTGTTTACAGAGCGGGAAGTACATATGTAAAAATTTCTGATAGCGATAATCCAGTGTGGGACAATATTCTGTCCTTTCTGCCAATCAAAGATAATTCTTTCGTAGGGAAGATATTGGCAAGCGATGAATCAATTTTGAAACAAGATGCAGAAAGAATTAATGTTGCGGTTATGGGAATTAGAGGAAAAAATGATCCAGAAGGGGGACTGCTTGCAGATACTATTATGATTGTGAGCATTGATATGGAGAACAATAAATTGGCGCTAATTTCTATCCCGCGCGATCTATATGTTAAAGTTCCTTATACCGAGACGATGGCGAAAATTAATTATGTCCATGCGCACGGAGAAGTCCATGGTGGGCAAGGACTAACTCTTATGAAAGAAATTCTTGAGGACGTGACAGGACTTGATATCCATTTTGCAATTAGTGTAAACTTTGAAGCATTTAAGGAAGCGATAGATATTTTGGATGGCATCACCGTGCATGTTCCGAAAGATTTTTCTGAGACCCAACAGTGGCAGGGGCAACCGTTTTTCGTTCCAGCAGGGGATCAGAAGATGGATGGTGAGACAGCATTGTTGTATGCCAGAGCGCGGTTTAGCACAAGTGATTTTGACAGAGCCAGGCGACAGCAAGAAATTTTGGTTGCGTTAGGCAATAAAGCATCCAACGCAGGGATCTTATTAAACCCAGTTAAGATGAACGCATTTTTGGATGTGATCGGAGATAATGTTAAAACAGATATGAAAGTTTGGGAGATTAAAGAGATAGTTGAAATAGCTAAAAATTTAGATCTGAGTGATGTTAAAAGAAAAGTTTTTGACTCCACCGAAGCAGGACTTTTAGAAGATAAAATTACTGAAATCGGAGAGTACATACTTATTCCGAGGGGAAGCACATATTCAGGGATACAGAAGGCTTGTAGGGAAATTTTTGGTGAAGAGCGGTAAAGATTGTAGAAATTTCAAATTTCAAATTCACAAATTTCAAAAAAATATTTAATTTCTAAATCCTAATATCTAAATACGACGTAACGTTTACTTGTTTTTAATATTTAGACATTAGTTATTTAGATTTTTTTTGAAATTTGAAATTTGTTAATTAGAAATTATTGTTGTATGGATCTATCTATAATAATTACATCATATAAATCTCCGGCGATTCTTAAAATTTGTCTGAATTCAATATTAAATTCGTTGAAAAACAAAAAGATAAATTATGAGTTGATCGTTCTTGATAGTGAATCAGATGAGATGACGATTGATATGATGGAAGAAGATTTTCCTGACATCAAATTTATTCCACATAAGGAAAATACTGGAACATCAAAAATATGGAATGAGGGGATTAGAGAAGCCAAAGGAAAATATATTGGCATTTTTAATAGTGATATGATTTTTCAAGATGATTCTATTTGGAAAATGTTGGAAAAAATTAAAGGTGATAGTCAAATTGGGATATTGGGACCAGCGCTTTTGGATTTCGATAGATCAACTCAATTCTCTTGTTACGGAGCTTTCTATTCCCCATGGCTGATTTTATGCAGAAGAACATTTTTAGGAAAAACATTTCTGGGGGAGAAAAGTGTTGATAAATTTTTGATGAAAGATTGGAGTCATAAAGAAACACGTAATGTTCATTGGGTAATGGGTTCAGCTATGATGACATCCACTGATGTGATAAAAAAAATCGGCTTATTAGATGAGCGTTTTTTTATGTATTTTGAAGATGTTGATTGGTGTAGAAGAGCGTGGGAAAACAAGTTGAAAGTTGTGTATTATCCAGAAGCGAAGATTTATCATTATCATGGAAAGGGGAGCGCGAAAAAGCGATGGTTTTTTGCACCTTTTATAAATTATCTTGCCAGAGCGCATATAAAAAGTGGGTTGATTTATTTGTGGAAATATAAGTTTAAGAAGGAGCCGGGGATCAATTAACAATGTTTCACCCTGCAGGGTGACCAGCCCGCGGGCTGGTAATGTTCAATTATCAATTACGACGATAAAATGTACATATAAATGCACATTTTATTGATTTTTGGAGGTGGGAGGGGTATAATAGGTTTATAAAGATAGAGAGTTCTGATTTACAATAAAGATGATTACAGGGTGATGATGGTGATTAAGTGGATACAGAGAATAGATTATTCAGATAAAAAAATAGGGACAACCTATGTGAGTGCCCCTATAAAAATTTATTTTTTAATATTGATTGTATTTGAAACAGTCACTTCTACATGAATTGTTGTTGAATTTATTTTAGAAACAATCATTATAGTAACAAAAAATACAATTACAATGCAGAGAAAAGATCTAATGATTTTAACCATTTTGTTTCTCCCACATCAGATATCAAAGTTCCCGACACGAACCTGCTTTTCGAGGAGACAATTCTCCTCACTCATATAACTTAACATTTTTTTAAGTGGTCGTCAATTAAATAATAGAAGAATTAGAAAATTAGATAGAAGATAATGATAAACAAACAAAAAACAATTTTTAATTTAATACAAAATAAGGTTGATTTTTGGATTTTGGAAGAAAAGAAAAATTCACAGTCGGTTATTGGGAATTTGGTTCAATATATTGAAAAAGAAAATAAATTAAGAGAACCACAGATCGAAGCTATAAAAAATTATTTATGGTTAAAATTTATTGGTAAAAACCAGAAATTATCCGAAATAGTAAAACAAGGATTATTGTATGATGAAAGTATTTTTGAAGAATTTGAATATTCTGACATTCTAAGGAACACTCCAAATAAGTTTACAATACAATTTTTAAACCAATTTTTTCAAGATAATAAGCTTGAAAAAATACAAAAAGATTTGTTGGGTAGTTTCAGTAACGAACAAAAATGGGATAAATTTTTGTCCGAATTATTACATAACTATAATTATCCAAACTATCTGTACAGTTTGCCAATGGGCGCAGGGAAAACATATTTGATGGCTTGTTTTATCTATATAGATCTATATTTAGCTTTATTGTATAAAAATGATAAGAGGTTTGCTCATAATTTTATTGTGTTAGCTCCACAGGCTTCAAAAACTGCTATAATGCCTTCATTAAAGACGATTATGAATTTTAATCCAGAATGGATTTTACCCAAAAAAGAAGCCGATGAGTTAAAGGGACTAATGCAAATTGAAATTTTAGATGCTTTGAGTTCAAAGAGAAAAGATAAACTTCAAGGCAATAATCCTAATCTTGAAAAGGTAAATAGAATTACGGCAACGAAAGACTTCGGGTTAGTTTTTATCACAAATGCGGAAAAGGTAGTATTAGAACAATATGATAATAAAGACAAAGTTTTAGTAAAAAAATTAAAGAGTGGGGAACGAACTCTTTTTTCATACAAAGAACTTAATGATATTAAGAAAACAAATGAATTGAGGGAGAGATTATCGCATATTCCATTTTTGAATGTAATTTTAGATGAAGTACATCATAGTTATGGAACAAATGGAGAGAAAAAAGAAAAAAAGTTGAGAGATGCTGTAAACATTTTTAATCAGCATAAAAATATAGTTTCTGCGTTAGGATTTTCAGGAACTCCATATGTGCGACATAATATTGAAATAAATAATGAAATAATAAAATTAAATCAAATTCAGGATATTGTCTATAACTATTCATTAGCAAAAGGTATCGGAAATTTCTTAAAAATTCCGGATATAAGAAAGGTGGATATTAAAGAAAGTCTATTTATTAAAAAAGCATTGGATGAATTTTTCAGCAACTATGATAAAAAATATCAAGATAAAACAAAGAGTAAAGTAGCTTTCTACTGTCCATCAATTAAGTCTTTGAATGAAGATGTTCTCCCATATATTCAAGATTGGTATTCTAAAAATAGAAAAAATAAAGAGTCAGAGATATTTAAGTATTATTCCAAAGTTGTTAAAGAAAACAAACAATATGAATTACCAAAAGAAAATTTAACTATATTTAATAATTTAGACAAACCATATTCTGATAAACGAGTAATTTTACTTGTTGCAATTGGAACTGAAGGATGGGACTGTAAAAGTTTGACTGCTGTCGTTTTGCCACGACAAAAAACAACAAAAAACTTTGTTTTGCAGACTACTTGTCGTTGTCTTCGTGAAGTTGATAACGCAAAAGAGGAAAATGCTCTGATCTATCTGGAGAAAGACAATTATGATACTTTGGATACAGAATTGAAAAATAATTATAATTTGCAAATCTCTGATTTAAGAATAGATAGCAGCGCTTTTATAGATGTGCAGATTAGAAAGCCAAAGTTAGGGAAATTGGAATACAAGCAAATTAAAAGAAAATGGACAATTATTAGTCAAAAAGAAACAAATAAAAAAACAAAGTTAAAGAATTTTAATTTCGAGAAGATCAAAAGTAAATATTCTTATCAAGAAAATATTACAGAAGCAAAAATCGGAGAAAGTGGATTAGTAAATGAAAAATTGGCTATTTATAATACAGCAAAAAAGAAAGAAAAATTATCTTTTGAATTTTTTCTATATCAATTAGCTTACGCTACTTTTTATAAATTTTCTGAAAGCAATCTATTAAACAACTATGAAATAGAATTAAAAAGAATATTAAACCTTATTAACAGAGAAATAGAATGGATTGACAAGAATCCGAATATCAAAATATCAGATATTATAAAACAAATAGCCGTTCTATTTATGGAAGAGATAGAATATAAGAAAGAAATTATAACAGAAGATATTGAAATGGAATTATTAGAATGGAAAACCAAAAATCCAAAAATGTCACTATATCAGTCGAGCGGGGCTTTTTGCAAGTTTATGCCAGAAATGACACAAAGAAATAGTGAAGGTCAAAGAGGCTATCAAAAACATCCTGAATATCTAATAGAAGATTTTTTTAATAAAGAAATAACTGGAAGCAATGTAGATCCGCAAGATATTAGCTATAATTTTATTCCATATAAAGCAGACAGTAATTTTGAAAGAAATACTTTGAAAGAAATTTTGAAATTAGGCGAGATGAAAAATTTGGAAGTGTATTTTAACGGTTATAAAAACGAAGATCTAAACAGTTTTTATATCCAAACTCCGAGAGGAGTTTATACTCCGGATTTTTTAGTAATTAAACGAAAGCAAAAAGGCGAAAGGAAATCGGAAATAGAGAAAATTTTAATTGTAGAAACAAAAGGTAAAATATACTATAAAAATGACTTTCAACAAAAAGAAAGCTTTGTAAAAAATGAATTTATAAAAAACAATCCCAAATTTCAATACAAATGTTTTGTAGATGATGGTGGCAATGATTTTAGTAAAAGAATAGAAGAATTCAAAAAAGAGATTAAAAAATTATAATTAAAATTGAAGGGATAGAGGCGACACATGAAAAAAATTAATAAATACAATATCACTCCAGCAAAAGGTCAGGCTCTTTTGAATTTTCAGGGCAGAATAATGCCAAGTGATAAAATTGAAATGAGACTATTTGAGATGAAAAAAACTGAAGAGATAGAAGGTAAAAAGGAAAAACAATTAAAGCTATCAGAAAAGCAAAAAGAACTAAATATAAATTTTAAAAATTTGCTAATTCAAGGAGATTCTCTTTCTGCTTGTGCCTATTTGAAAAGCAAGAATATAAAATTAGATTTAGTGTATATTGATCCGCCTTTTGCAAGTGGAGCAAACTATGCCAAGAAAATTTATTTGCGAAATGGTGGGGAGGAAACTAAATTTGAAAATGACGATAATTCAATCGGAGAAGAAATAATGTATGGCGATATTTGGCAAAAAGAAGATTATTTGAATTGGCTTTATGAAAGGTTATTGGCGATTAGGGAGGTTATGAGTGAAACTGCCAGTATTTATGTTCATCTTGATTGGCACATAGGGCATTATGTTAAGGTGATATTGGATGAAATTTTTGGGGAGGAGAATTTTATGAATGAAATAGTTTGGCATTATTACAATAAAATGCCAACAGGAGGGAATGTGTTAGATAGGCAACATGATATTATTTTTAATTATTCTAAAACAGATAATTTTACAGTAAATCGCATAGAGGAAAAGAAAGACGATGTAAAACCGACTGCTTTAAGAAAAAAGGTAAATGGGAAAGAAGAAAAATTAAGAGACGAAAAAGGTGAAATAATATATCAAACATTTGAAAATAAAAAAGTTAGTGATGTTTGGAAAATAGCTTTTGCTGGTAATGGTGAAAAAATGGATTATAATACTCAAAAACCGGAAGCGTTACTTGAAAGAATTATTAAAGCATCATCCGATGAAGGGATGATTGTAGCTGATTTTTTTAGTGGGAGTGGAACGACGGCAAAAGTGGCGAATGATTTAGATAGAAAGTTTATTACTTGTGATATTGGTATAAATGCAATTCAAACAACAAGAGACAGGTTAATTAAAACAGGGGCGGAATTTGATATCTTGAAAATAAAAGATGGATTAAGATTATTTAGAAATCCAAAACAGACAACAGAACAAATTTTCAATATTATTGATGGATTCAAAAACAGACAAGAATTAGATTTGGCAGAATTTTGGGACGGTGGAATTGTTGGTAAAAGTACCTCATTTGAACCAGTTAAATTTATTGGAATTGATAAAGTTTTAACTAAAAAATTATTTGATTCAGTATTAGAAAATATCTATGAATTAGAAAATGCGACAGATAGTGTAAGCAAAATAAAAATTATCTATGCCCATAAAGATTTGGATATTGATCAGTCCTATGTAAACAGAGAAATTAACAAATCAAAAAAAACTACTATTCAAGTTGATTTAATTAGTTTAGATGATCTGCTAGCAGAAAAAAGAGATATGTTATTTGCTGAGGATAATGTTGTAATAGATGTTAAAAAAGGAAAAGATAAAACTATAGTTGAAATTAAAAAATATTTTAGTCCGTATTTGAAAACGAAAATTGATGAGTATAATAATAAAAAAGTTAAAAAGGGGACGATAGAAGAAGATGGAAGCAAAGCGATAAAAATTAGTACAAACGGATTAGAATTGATTGAATCAATTCAGTTTGATACTGAATTGAAGAAAAATGGTGTCTGGACTAGTGATGTGAAGTTGGAAGATAGTGCAGGTAAGAAAGAGCAGATAAAGGGTAGATATGAGCTGGGGGTTGATAAGTTTAAGATAAGGATCAGAAATATCGCTGGAGATGAAATAATTATTGATTCAGCGGAGCTGAAATGATAGAAATTGTAATGGGAATTTTAACAAAATTTGCTAAGTGGGTGGAGGCCTATCCAGCTTTTTTTAATGGATTGTGTACAATACTGGGCATTATTTTAGGTGCAATTTTTGATGTTAGGAAACGGACTATAAGCATAGTTTCGAAAACGACAAATAATATTAAAGAATTGCATATTGTTAGTTATTTTTTTAATCATTGTAATTTTGGCGGTGGTAAAAAAATAGAGGATGATTCTAATAAAGATTTTCGGCAAAAAATAATGCTCAATAAACCATCTAGCCTATTATCTCCTAAGCAGATAAAGATATGTGAACAGATTTATCGCATAACAAAAGAAAATAGTAACGAATCATTTGATTTCAGAGAAGAATATGAAAATGCAATTAAAGAAAAAAATTCCCATGGTGTTGATGTGGCTACAATAAACTATTATCAATTATTTGGTAAAATTGTGATAAAGTTGAAGTATATTGCCGAAGATAAAAATGCCAAAACAGAAATTATAAATTTAGAGTTTGTGGTGAATGGATTATTTGAAATGATTGAACAGCAAGTAGATCCAGAAAGATTAAAAATACAAATCAAAGACTGTGAATCAGCAATAACAAGATTACTTGCGAAACTATGAACCAAATTGAACTACATAAAAAAATAGACGAGATATTATTAAAAAATCCTGATGATGTAAAACGGGATGAAGTTTCTGATTTAATTTCAGTTAATTTTGATGCGTGCGATTATTTTTATTTCAAAGCTGATGAACGATGGCTTGATTGGCTTTGGAAAAATGGATTTTTGGATGTAATAAAAAGAAAAATGGACGAATCAACTGAATATAGAATGCTAGAGCTTGATTATCTTGTAAAAATTTCCGAAACGGTTCCAATAAAAATTGTTGATATTATGATGCAGATTCATACATCACAAGAGACTTTTAACCCAGAGGTGATTGATCGATTTTTACGAATTTGCCGTAATTTATCTGCAGAACAATTGGCGCGATTAGTACAAAAAGTTCTGGATGAAAAATGGATTCCTTTAATGGGGAAATTTAATCATTCTGGTTTTGAATACGAAGCGATGCTCAAAACATTAACCGATGCAAAAGATTATAAAAGTGTTTTGATACTTGCTGAAGCGATACTAACTCTTTGTCAAGAAACAAAAAAATCATCCGCATTGACGATTATTGAAAATCCTTTTTACTTTAATGATCTATCCTATATAAAAATTTTTGAATATCTTGTTGCGATTGATGATAAGTATGTGGAACAGGCTTTTAGCCTATGTATGAAAGCGATGACTGACATCGTTCGTTTGGGAGATGAAACTAAAAATAACGATGTATTTTCAATAGAAGACAGCTTTCCCTTATTTGATGTTGATTTTTTTACTTTAGAATCTGGTGAGAAAAAGCATTTATCGTATAGGGATGACGTGCGTGAATTGGCGGCAACTATTAAAGTTCTTATTAGCCGATTGATAAGCGAAAAACATGTTAAAGCGGATGTCGTGAGAAAAATCTATAACCAGTACATTCAAGATCTACCAAAAAGTAAGGCAATGTGGCGACTACAATTATTTGTTTTAAGTTTGCGTTCGGATGTATTTAATGATGAACTAAAAAATGCTTTTTTCCGATTATTTGAAGTGGACCATTATTTTAGAATTATAACTACAGAATATGAAAAAACTTTACAAAAAGGATTTTCGGTATTGTTAGATGATGACAAGCATGAGTATGTAAAAAAAGCCATAAAGCTTTTTACAAAAAATGTTGATAATGAAAAAGATCAAGAACGACGTATATCTAATGGTTCAAGGATTTTTTCAGTTGTTGCAGATGATCTTACGAAAGGAGAAAGAGAAAAAATTAAAGAAGCAAAATTTATTATAGATTATAAATACGAGCCTCAACCAAGTATTGGAGTGGCGAAAAGTGGAAGTATAAGATCACGAGGGGTATTGACGCAAGAGGTTTTTAGTAAGACTTCAATAATAAAAATTATTGAAAAGTTAAAAGATGAATGGTCTCCTGAAAAGTTAAGAGAACAAAATACAAATGATGATTTTCTGAATCCACTAAATGCGGATGGGATAGGGAATCAATTACGATTTGATATTACTAAACGACCACAAGATTATATAAATAATGCCAAGTTGTTTCTTGAGAGAGACACTCTTGATCAACATTACACGTTCTCTTTTTTACGTGGCATCCAAGAATTTCTTTCTGGAAATAAAACGGATATAAGTAGTATGGACTGGAAAAGTTTAATTGATTTATGTATCACAATAAAGAAATTTGGAGAAGAAAAGCCATTTAGTACGGAAGAAAGAAAACATACCGCATTTAGCGGTTGGCTTTCTGGATGGAAAGATGTCCATTCTGCTATGGCTGATGTTATTCAAGAATTGATTAACGAAAAAGACGGTAAAATTGCTATTAATTTTACGGAATGCAGAGACCAATTATTTGAAATTATAAGTTATCTTCTAAAATATCCAGATCCAGCATTGAAAGATGAAAAAGTTGAAACTGCTAAATCAAAAACTAAATCACCAGATGATACTAATTACATAGTGAATGATCCATTTTCGATGGCAATTAACACTGTCCGTGGTAGAGCATTTCAAGCGTTCGTATTATTTGTATATCAAGACGGAAAGAAATTTGATAAAATGGACAGTTCAAAAATTTCTGCAGAAGTAAAAGAATTGTATGAAACTATTTTGAAATATGAAAGTACTCGTACTATTATGTTTATGTTTGGATATTATCTCCCATCATTTTATTTTAGAGATAAAAAATGGATAAAAAAATTATTGCCACAAATTTTTCCAAAAGATAATAATCTTTTTACATCAGCATGGGAAGGTTATCTGATTAATGATCTGTATATAGAAATGTTTTTTGATTCCGATATGCAAAGACTATATAATAGAGGACTCGATTTGATAAAAGAAGAATCTCCAAGACAAAAATATTTCAGAAATCCAGATAAAGGCATTGCAATTCATTTTGCGCTTGCATTCGTACATTATGAAGATTTTGACTTCAAACATCCTTTGTTTAAGAAATTTTGGAATATAAAAAATTCAAAGAGACATAAAGAATTTATTTCATTTATTGGTAAACATTCTATTTCACGAAATATGATTATTGATTTAGAAAAATTGAAGAAATTTTGGGACTGGGCAATTAAAAATTGTGATGCTGATGTATTGTCTGAATTTGGTTTTTGGATCAATGTGGAACATAATGCATTCGGTATAAAATGGCTCGCTGAAAGAATACGTCAAACACTTGAAAAAACAAATGGGTATATTCAGTGGGAACACAATTTAATGAGTTCTCTTAAAACTTTCGCTAAAGAAGCGCCAGAAGATACGCTTATAATTTTGCGCCTCCTTTTTCTTGAAGAAATAGTGAAACACAAACCGACACGAATTTGGCTACGTATGGATAAAGAAGTTTTTGATGCGTTCAAAGAACTTTATGAGAATGAAAAAACAAAAGAGAGAGTATATTTACTTGTCGATGACCTTATCCGTGAAGGTGGCGGTATGCTCTGGGGACTAAAAGGGATGTTTAATGAAAATTAAACCATAACCATAATATGTACATAAAAATGTACATTTAATCAATAACACACAAAACCATGCCAAGGAGAAAAATCGAGGACAGAAATGTCCGTAAAATATATAAACACGATGAAAGTTATGCCGTCACACTGCCGATTGAATTAATGCGTGAACTAAAATGGAAAGATAACCAGAAAGTTGTCGCGAAGAAATATGGTAATGGTATTTTAATCAAAGATTGGAATGCTTAAAAAACGGAAAAAATATGGCTAAAAAAATTACAATCAAAGATGAATTAACAGAGTTCTTGCTATTAGTTAGGATTTCCGACATATCATTCAACTGTTGCAAAAATTGCAACAGTTCAAAAAGAAGGAAGAGAGAATAGCAAAAATTATATTTCCGCCACGAAATGCACATTTTAATGCACATTTCGTAAGAATTAGATTATTTGTAATAAATTTGTTATACTATTAAATATGAAAAACACAATTAAAAATTTCATAAAATCGTATTTTATATTCATGATTGCATTAGTAACATTTGCTACTGGGTTT
>Ga0265594_1002713_pt1 | contig 12333 bp, 10 predicted proteins | sample saktaG_11_FD_190147 | JGI IMG/M metagenome (GOLD analysis project Ga0265594, IMG submission 190147) | Saline water microbial communities from Sakinaw Lake, British Columbia, Canada - sak_2011_5_24_80m | ecosystem: Environmental > Aquatic > Non-marine Saline and Alkaline > Saline ... | reverse complement strand
AGCTGACTTAATCATAATGCCGTTGGTGTTATCAACTAAATCATAACCAGACACAGAAAGCGGCAGCCAACTACCCCCAAAAGTAAAAGAGTTTACTTTTAGAATATTTGCTGGAAAATCAATTTCCATTTTTGAGGTGTAATTTTTAACTCCTTGTGGGTCCAAAGTAATCTTTAAGGTAAATGTTTTCCCGGGATTTGTGTTAACGCTTGTGGGCGAAAATTGAAAAACACTTGCCGCTGACGCAGAAGCAGTTGAAATCATCACCCCTAATAATACTAATGTGATTGCGATAGTAATCTTTTTCATATTTTTAAATTGTCCAATTAACCATTAATATATTAAAGTCAAAAATATCAACCTTACCGTCGCCATTTAAATCGGCGGCGAGATTAGTTGGATTGTTTCCCCAATTTACCATCAAAAGATTAAAGTCAATAATATCTACCTTTCCGTCATTGTTTGCATCTCCTGTTTTGGTTGTTGGCGGTGTTGAGGTGATAGCACTGCCGCCTGAGGGTGGAGTCGTAGTAGTGGTGGTAAAAGTAAGATTCAATTGCTGAATACTCCCGCTGCTAAAATTAACTGTTTGGCTGGCACTATTATCGCCAATGTAAAAACTAACTACAGCTCCATTAGCAATATTGCCTTGAACCAAAAGTTTTTCATCAAGGGCGCCAGATCCGCCATATTGCCCTGCTGTACTTACGGTTATGCGTCCCTTTTCAATACCGCCAACTTTGGCAATAATAACCGTATTAACAGGCACATTATTGCCGTTATTAGTTGCGTTGCCGTACAAAATGTGAGGCAACTGCGGAGGAGCAGCTAGCACAAAAACCGGCAGAACAATCGCCGTGCAAATTATGCTAATAATTAAAAGTTTTATTTTCATAGATATTTAACAAAAACAACGCCTATCTGTCGATTCCTTCTTTCCTTAGTTTAGAATCTTTTCGTAGGTAGCTGGACTTGATAAATAAATCCAATATCCATCATTTGGGTTTAATAACGAATTTGACCAGCTTGTTTTATCAAGATCGCGATCGGCATCGTTGCCCCAGCTAGTACCGGTTGTATTTTTATGACCATTGAGTGTGCCTGGGACATAAAGCGTAGAAACAGAAGATTGAATAGTTGAAAACTCATCAATTGCCCTACCTGCGGTATTAGTCCCAACCAAGTTCCATCCAGAAGATAAGTTTTTGCTAGTCATTCCTGGCGCAAAGGCATCCCAGCTAAAAGAAACTGATGTTCCTTTATTTGGATAAACATAGAAAGCATTGATAGGATCCAATAAATCGCTGGCTGAAGGAACCACAAATAGCTTAATGGCAGCATTATAAGTTAAAATTGACGAGACATCGGCAGCAGTATAAATAAAGGCCGACAGCTTGGTTGAAGGAGATATCACAGCCCAAGCGTTAGGCGCATTTAAAACAATGGTTTTACCTCCGCCTCCGCCATAACCAAAAGCTGTTTGAATGCCAAAAAAGTCGCCCTTAGCTTGACTAAACATCACAATAGCCGCAAATGCCATTATAACCGGAGCATAATAAATTTTCTTCATATTTTTTTATTTAATTTTAATTTTTATATAATTAATGTGGCAACCGACCAGATTGCCCCAATTTATGATTTATAAAATATACTACCATAACAACAACTTACTTGTCAAGCCCTGTCAAGTTCTTTCGTCAATTTATGATTTTATAGACCGCTATACTATCTTTTTCCAGATTCTTCTCAAATTTTGGCGAACTTAGAAAATCATACGATAAGCTATCCACCTCCTCCATATCTCTTACATAAATTATATACTTGATATTGTTTCCTTGCAAGAAACTAATTTTATCGTCAATTGAAATATTAATATTCCTTATAATACTATCTAACTCCTGATAGTCCCTATCTTCTTCCTGATCGTATATTTTATCCAGCTCTACATTCTTACTGGCAATTATTTTATCACCGAAAAATCTTTTTGCCGGGTTTGAACTGATAATCTTATTATTGAATTTCAAAGAAAAATAACCGTGCCATGGCAAAAAGAGTACTTGAAAGTCTGATTTGTCAGATTCAATTACTTGGCGCGCCTCAGCCCAAGATTCAGGATACCAAACCGGCTGTATTTGTTTATGGAAACCGCCCCAGACTAAAAACCCAAAAAAGATAGGCATTAAAAAAACCAAAGACGAAAAAATATCTTTAATAGATGCTTTTTTCCTATCAATAAAATCGATAGTTTTAGTAAGGCCTAGGCCAGCAAAAAAAGCATAGCTTAGTGCCAGAAATCCGCTGAATTTTTGGCTATCGCGGAAACCAGACCAAAAGAAAATATGCTCAAAAAGCCATGCATTAAGATTTTTAAAAATGGTTTCCCCTACCCCAGTAGAAAATATGAGAGCAAAAATACCGAGCAAAAAGAAAAACACCGTCCTAGTTCTTTTCTCTCTTTTTTTGAATCCACTAATAACGCCAATTAGAACAAAAATCATTATCGCCGAAAAAGAAATCCAAAAAATGCTATAATCCTGCGGCCATAAGAAATATCTGGCCCACGGATTCCTTTCACCCCAAAAGCCGTTTAGGGAAACTATGTTTAAAATCGGGCTAATATTTTTGTAACCGCCTGCGGAAAATGCCTGCCAGTGAGACAAATCAAACCTTTGTTCAATTGGTTCCGGACGGCTTAGAGCTGGTACAAGCCAATAACTGCTGACTATTAAAAACAATACGCCACAAATGGCCACATTTTTAAATATCGCCCTCGCATTTTCTTTGTTATTTGAAACTAAGTTTTTAATAAAGCTATAAATAAACCAAACTGCTAAAATCATTACTGACATGGCAAAAAAATGAATCGAAAAAACGCTAATTAAAAACAGCGTCCCAAAAAGCTTCAAACAGGATTTAAGGCCGTTTTTTTCTTTAAAAACAAAAAGGCAATGGATAAATAAAGGTAAAAACGCATAAGCCATCAAATGCGTCCACTGCCCCGCTAAGAATCGGGAATAGACAAAAGGATTGGCCAAATAAATTAACGCGGAAAAAATACGCGCCGTTTTATTCTCACCAACTGGCAAATACTTAAAAGCTAAATATCCGATACTGAAGAATAAAACTAAAAGAATTATTTTCTGCACCAGCCAAACAGGAATAATCAAACCCAGCCAATAAATTAAGTAGCCGACGGGCAGGAAATTTAAAAACCCGTCTGGATTAACCAAAACCTTCATTTCCGGCGCAAACACCATGTCCAATCCTAAAATGTAGCCGGGCAAAAGAGCCTGCCATAAAATCAAAACCGCTAATCCTAAAAATATTAAAATGTATAAACTATTTTTCTTCATTATCAGATTCATTATACAACTCAGGATGTCTTTTGTATTCAACAATCTGCAAAACTACTGTCATAACCAAGAAAAAATAAGCATAAACTGCCATTGTTTCCGCGAAAGCATCTTGTTTGAAATAAAGCAATATTGGACAGGAAGCCAAAGAGATTAATGCAAGAACAGCAATAATCCTATTTTCCCAACCGTAGAAAAGAAACATCAAAAACAAAAACCACAATAGCCCAGCGCTGATATTAAACCACCAAAAAAACAAACCAGCCAAAACTAAAGCCAGCACTCCCCTCTTTTTTTTAACTTTGACATCTTCTAAAACCCTGACAAAGGCCGGGCTGATGTTTCCAATAATAAACCAAAAGAACATTTTCAGATTTTTAAACAAAAACCCGAAGAATTTCTTAATTCCTTCAATGCTCGGCAGTTTAATTGTTATTTTTATTTCCGTGGTCATATTTATTATTTAACAGGGTGAACCTTTTTTAGTTTTCTCCTTTTGTAAAAATCGTATCCAAGATAGCCCAAACATCCAAAAAGAGTTGTCCCTGATATTATCAGCCCGAGATAAAACCACCGTTGAGGCCAAAATTCTATTACCATCTCTATATCATACGAACCATCGCTGTTTTTAACGCAAGCAGAATTGTTTTGGCATAATTCTTCCGTATCCACATACCAGGCATTCAAAAATCCGTTCAATTTATAATGATATTCATCCCTCACTCTATCGGGCTTTGCAATCGGCCACCAACGCCCAAAAAATCCGGTGTTTTTTTCATTTTTCAGCTCTAACTGCCACTGGTCATGATAACTCTCGCTCATAGCTAAGAAAAAAGGCGTGGTCGCTCCCTTAATATGAACTATTTTTTTAGTTGGGTTTATTAATTCGAAATCAATTTTTTCCGGGGTTTTCAAATTCAATTGCGGATCACTGACTAAATAATATTTATTTTCTAAATCTGGAATCTCAATAAATTTAAAATTATCATATCTATTTATTATATTTGTTTTTTTATCTGTAGAAACCGCATAAATATATAAAGAAACAGATGTTGCCCCATTTGGAACTTTAATATTTTTTGAATATGCGTTCCATTTTGTATCTGCAATATTTATAGTGTTCCTTATTACAGTTTTTTCTTCGTTATTAAAACCAAGATAATATGAAGCAATTTTTGCATTCGGGCTTTGATAATTAAAGCTTAAAAGATAATTACTTCCGCTCTTTATGGGAATTTTAATAGAGCTACAGGCAATGTGTCGTGTTGCTTCAAGTTGAAGCGACTGTTCTCCATCAGATTTTTCTTTTTTATTCAAACTCATCGCAATAATTGGGTTATTGTCGTAATTGTGGCAATCACCCACTTTCTTTTGCCATTCCCCAAACTCAAAGGAGCCATTTAAAATAAGATTATCAAATGAATAAGTTTTATTTTGGTAAGTTATATTATTCTCTCCCGCAGGAAGAGACAATAAGGCTTTGGGATTATTTGCTATCCGCGAGCCATTAATACGAATATTCCCCTCTGTACTTCCCATATTATAAAAAGTATTCTCGTTTCGAGAATCTATACTGATATTAGTAACAAGCGTACTGTCTGTAAAAATATTCTCCGGCCTCAAATTTTCAAAAGGAACGGAAACACAAGTAGTTGGTCTAATATTGTTCTTCGCCGCGGGAATAGTGAAATAAAACTGGTTGCCCAATTGCTTACTAATAAAATCGGCCTTGGTATCAAGATTGGTGAAGGAATCAAGAGAATACAAATCGGCAAAATAGAATACGGACGGTTTTTGCTTCTTATTCTCATACACAAAAAGTCCTGTAGATCTTATATCGGTAAAGAAATTAAATCCCGAGAGAGAAAGACCGCGACATGATATGACATAATTAAATGCCGGAGAATAGGTTTTAGAGAATTGCTCCTGAGAAATTTTCTTAACTTGGACGTTTTTAGAAATAAGTATTTCGTTCAATTCGATATTCAGCGAACCGCAATGTTCACTCCCAACAAATAAAAGGGTTTTATTCTCGAGGGACATTACGTAAAAAGCAGCCAATTTACTTATATGTTTTGGGATAAGAAGTTTTTTATATACATCGATACCAATATAAAAATTTAAGCCAAAAAATAAAATCAGCAGAGAAGCAATAAATATCTTTTGATATTTTGCCGTAAGTGACTTTACTAAAATCCCACAAGCACCAAACAAAAATAAGGGCAAATATAATTGCCATTTTAAGGGTGAACGAAAAGCCCACCCCCCGGGTATTTGCGTGAGTACGATAAGAAATTTATCTATGCCAAATAATTTACCTGTTGCAAGCAATTGGATTATTAAACTTGCGCCAAACAACCAATGAAAAGCTTTCCTATCAAAAGTTTTCTTGCGATTTGATAATAAATATCCGACGAAAATGAGGATGTAGAGAAAAAAAGCCGACCCGAAGTAAATTAGTTTATATTTATCATTATAAAAATTGAAATCTTTTAAAATATCTTTTGAAAAAGCAAAAGAATTTACTAGCCCATTGGTGTTAGCAAAATTTAACAGGGAATTAATACTGCCCGCGTCTGGAAATAAATCGTTTACCACGGAAGCTTTTTCCAGTGTCCCGACAGAAATTAAAGTGAAAAATATGAATGCATTTAATCCTAAAAATAAAATTACTTCTTTCGAAGTTTGTTTCCAAAAATTTTTCTCATTCCGGAAAGAATATTTTTTAAATACCCAATAGATTCCAGCGATACCAGCATTAACAATAAATATAAACGGATGAATTAACGATATATTCAAAGCAATTATGGTAGATATGAAGTATAAATTGTTTTTTCCTTCAAAATATTTTTTGAGGGAAGTAAGCACTATCGGTAGCATCGCGATACCCAAAACCAACCCAATCTTTGATTCATTTCCTAAAAAAACGGGGTTTATCGCAAAAAATAGCGACAGAATGACGTTGGCAAAAAAACTCTGACTCTTTAGAAAATATTTAAGAAAATAAAAAAATGATGCAAAAGAAATTATCGTTATGGAAAAAATATAAAAATAAGCAATAAATAAGGAACTCTGCGAGATATAAAATAATAAAATATTTGGTAAACGACTTAAAATCCGCAATATACCATCTAAATTAGGCGCTCCGGCTCCAAAAGACCAAGTATAAAAATGCTCATTAAAATATGAGATAAAATTGAGCGGAAAAGAAAAATCAGAGTGGGATAAAAAGTACATAAGTTTAATAATGAGAATTTATAAAGGTTTGTATATCATTTTGAGTGAGCTCAAATATAGGCAGAGGATTATGATAACCGATTTCTCTCAAAAGTTCTAGGCACTTATTATCATAAGAAATGGGCATAAGTGGTACCCCAGCAAGATGTGCTATGGCAATTCCATGGTATTGAGGGGTTATTGAGACAATGTTATGCGAGTTCTGTTTAAAATAGAGATAAAGAGCAATAGGATTGTAAGCGAAATCTAAAAAATGAACATTTTGTAGATTCTCGCTCAAACTTCTGCATATTTCGTATCCTTCTTTGTCTATTTCTTTTGGTTCAAAAATTGCCAACATAAAATTTTTGTCCGGATTATTTTTAACAATACTTATCACCAAGTTAGAATAATTTTTTTGAATTTTTTTTGGAAATCTACGAACAGACATAAAAATGGTTTTTCTGTCAATTGGGAAAAAATATTTTTCAATTTCTAGTAAATCTTTCCTATATTCCCAAAATTCAACATCACTTAAGGAAAAACTTATATCTTTAATCTGATAGGTTTTATTTTTAAAAAATCGAAAGTTATCTTGGCTTTCAGCGTCACGCGCGAGTATTAAATTACTAGCAAGACCAGAAAAAAATGCCCCAATATTACCAAAGAAGGTAGTTGAATTGTAATATCCTACACTAATTAAATAGACTTTTTTTCCTAAAAAAAAGCGGGAAAAAAATAAAATCAAAGAAAGGATAAAAACTTTTATGTTAAAATCTAAACCCCACAAACCACCACCCCCAATAATTATTCTTTTGGAACTAAAAATAGACCTGAGCAATTTAAATTTACTTTTTGCATCGATCAAACGATAGCTGAAATCATGATGAAACTTATTATAGAGTTGTGGATTCAAATAGAAAAAGCTAACATTTTTATATTCACATTTTTTAAATAGATTCATCAAAACTTCGAGTAGCAACTCGTCTCCTAAATTGCCCCCACCATAATAGCCGATTAGTAAAGAATCATTTAAATCCGTTGTCTTTAAAAAATCTATGATTTTCATAATAGTTTCTACCAACCATTAACATTATATTTTTAATACAGAAAAGTTAATTTGGTTGATAGTGCTTTTTTGCATAAATAAGACTTCTTTTTTTTATAATCTTATAATTTAAAAATTTTAGCTTTTTAAGTAAGCCAGCAAGTTTTTGCTCATAATTGTCGGTTTTATGATATTCAAAAACTATATTACGTATTTTATTAAACAAATAATTATCCGCTGATAATAAAATTTCGTATTCATTTCCTTCGCAGTCAATTTTTAAAAGATCAATAACATCAATTTGATGATTCTGAATAAGTTCATTAAGGGTTATGCTTTCGACCAATCGTTCTTCGGCACTTTTATAAAAATGCGAGGATGCGTGTATCTCGTTATTCTCCATTTTTTGCACATATATTTTTAACTGCTCATGCCTTCCAACCGCTTTATTCACCGATGTAATAATATCGGTAAATTTATTGTCTGCAATATTTAGATTTAACAATTCAAAATTTTCCATTATTGGTTCGTACACAATTATTTTTTTTGCTTCCAAATATTTTGCAGCATAGATAGAGAAATCCCCTATATACCCACCGATATCAACAATTACTGGATCCTCCGGTAAAATTACATTTAAATCATACTGTTTATTTATAAATACTTCTCTTATGATTCTGGCATCAAAAATATTTTGTCTTATATTTATTTTTAATCCATCATTGGTCAATAATTTTATTAATCCAGGCTCTTTTTTGGTCAATGCGCCCTCCAACAATTGATAATTTTTAAACGATCTTTTCCATTTATTTTTTTCTAATTTAAATCTTATCTTGTTTATTAAACATAACATTTTTTCATACATATCTATTTAATTAACATTAATTATTAATATGATTTTTAATTATTTAATAATTTAATAAATTGCTTATAGCTATTTTCAAAATTTATATTCTTACTCCACTCCCAGCTGTTTTTCTGCAATATTTTATAAAATTCGGAATTTTTTAGAATAGCAACTATTTTATCTGATAAATTTTCTGGAGTATTTTTATCGCAGATTAATCCTGTTTGATTATTTTTAACCGCATCCCGCAAGCCGTCCACATTATACACAACCGTTGGCGTTCCCTGACTATTGGCTTCGGTTACAACTAGTCCCCACCCCTCCTTTACCGAAGCAACGCAAAGCAAATGGGCTTTTTGCATTAATTCTATCTTTTTTTCTTTGCTGACTTTTCCAAGATATTCTATTGAATCTTTATATTTGCTTCTTTTCATCATCTCTAAAACTTTCCCCCCGTATCGCCCTTCTGCTACTCCGGCGACAATCAGCTGCAAACCGCCCACATCGTTTTTGGCTATTTCAAACGCTTTAATAATATGATGTGTTCTTTTCATTGCCTTGATGGCGCCAAGCGCCAGCATGGTCGGTTTTTCAAACTTGACAATCTCATTAAGATTATTCACCGGCTCTACCTCTATTCCCTCGCTGATAATGCTGATATTCTCCTTTCTAAAACCAAACCCCATTAAATCATTTTTCGTGCTTTCTGAAACCGTGATTACTCTTCTGTCCCTAAGCAACCACAAATAAATTGGTTCTAAAATATAGCCAATTACATTAAGAGGAAAAAACATTTGATAAAACCAAATCTCCCGGCATAGCTGATGAACAAATAGAATGTTCTTTTCTTTTGCATAAAATTTAGCAAAAAATGGAACGGTATTAACCTCGTCAATTACTAAATCCGCCCAACCAATTAAATTATTTTTATAATATTTATATGCTTGCCAATAAATAGACCACTTATTGCCTAATCGAACAATTTTGTAACCATACGTTGTTTCTTCTTTTTGGCAATTTTCAAAACCACCTACTAAAAAGATAACCTCGTGGCCGTCTTTAACCAATCTCTTAGCCAGTTCTTCATTAACTACTTCTGCCCCGCCAGCTAATGGATTTTTTCTATCTTTCCAAGTTAACCACAAAATTTTCATATTTTTATAAACTCTGGATTAACTTTTTAAGACCTTTTTCGTTGTTAACCGAGATCCACAATTCAAGAGGGATATTACAAGCAAAAAGCTTTTTCTCTTTCAGCAAAGCCGGAAACAATACTGCCTCAAAATCACATTTCTTTTGTAAATCAAACAATTCATCAAAATATTTATATATTCCAGAAGAAAAAACAGTAATACCAATATGGCATGGAATTGGAATAAAAGGATACATTTCCATATTAGTCACCAAATCCTTTTCTACCTGCATTCCAGAAAACTCATAATTAGATCCTTTTACAACCACAGCGGTCGCTATTGCGCCCTTTTCTTCATTATAAAGGTGCTTGTTGATAATAGAGGTTAAAATAGCATCTGTGTCGCCAACTATTTGATCATCAGGATTGTGGACTATTAAATAATCATCTTTATTTATTGCTCCGTTAACTATGGCGTTTTTAATTGCTCCTCCCCTTCCAACTGGTTTGTCTGGGTCAAAACTATATGTAATTTTAACTTTATGTTTACTGCCATCTCCCAAGAGGTTAACAATAGAATCTGCTTGATGATAAACTAAAACAACAAAATTATTAAAACCAATGCTTTTATACATTTTAATAATTCTTTCAATCATCGTTTCATTATTTGGCAAAACGAAAGAGCATTTATTTACATTCAAGTCCCCCACTATATTTTTAAAACGAGACCCTTCACCACCGGCAGATAAAACAACCGTGCATTTTTCTACAAAATTATTAAAGTTTTTATGCGAAACTAGAGCTTGCTCGTCAAAACTTGATATTTTATTTCCTAGGTCTTTTAACTCTTTTTGCATTTTTTAATCTAAATTCTTTTTTGTTCTAATAATATACATCGGCCTATTAGAAACTTCTTTTTGAATATTCCCGATATAAAGAGCAATTAGGCCTAAACAAATTAGAATAATCCCGACCAAAAACAAAATAATCACCGCCAAAATAGCTGGTCCGGAGAAGCGCATATTCAAAGGATCTTCTAAAATATATTTTTCAATAAATATAAACAGACCAAGAATCCCAGAGAAGAATGATATAAAAAGGCCTAAGTAGCCGCTAAATTTTAAAGGGAATAAACTTTGTGAAATCACCGCTGATAACGCAAGCTTAGCTAATTTAAAATTATTATAAGCCGGTTTACCATTCTTCCTTTCGTCGGCAATAAAATAAACAAAATCTCGCTTAAACCCAAGCCAGTCAATTAAACCCCTAGTCATACGGGTCCTCTCGGTAAGGCGATTAAATTCGTCAATTACCTTTCTATCGATTAAGCGAAAATCAGTTGCCTTTGGAATGATTTTTGTGTCGCTAATTAAATTAATCATTTTGTAGAAACACCAGGAATTGATTTTCTTAATCAACCCTTCTCCTTTGTTTTTTGTCCTAACGCCAATAACAACATCTGCACCATTTTCCCATTTCTTTATAAATTCCGGAATTAATCCAACCGGATGCTGTAAGTCGGCATCTATCATAATCGCGGCATCACCCCTTGAATGGTGGATACCCGCGGAGGTCGCAAACTCTTTACCGAAGTTTCGAGAAAATTCTAAATATTTAACTTTATTATCCTGATCCGTGATTTTTTCTAAAGCTTTTATAGAGTTATCGGCACTACCATCGTCAACAAAGATAATCTCATATTTATAATTCCCTTTTATATGCAAAAACACCTCTTTTATTTTTTGATAAATCAGGGGTATATTCGCTGACTCATTATATATCGGGATAATGATTGATATTAACTTATTCATGTATTTTATTCTGCTTAATGCTTAAAAATTGCCACAGAGATCTTAATATAAGCATAATTAGTATTAGAATACTGGCCAAGAGAAAGTTATTAATGATTTGTAAAAGTGAATCGTGCCTAAAATACGAGAGAATTGTGACTAATAATGGGCTTAAAATGGCTATAACCGCTAAAAAATACTTTCTTAAAGCTAGATAATAGACAAAGAGCACATTTATAATCGAAACAAAGAATAATAATAAGCTTAATCTTGGCAGAAGGCCTGCATAATGCAGATATCTTTGCCCGATTAAAACTTTAATTACTATATCAGGAAACGCTAAAAAAGTCAATAATGCGACCCCACCCAATCCCCCGACTAGGAATAGACTCTTTTTTAATATTTTTTTATTTTCTTTAATATTGTTATCCAGCTTAATATAAGATATTAAAACTCCCGCTACTGACGCCGTTAAAAAGAAAATAATTCTGGCAATTGTAGCGATTCCGCTATAAAAACCGGCTTGATCAGCAGGAAAATAATGCTTTACTATAATTATATCCGCGCTGTATAAAAATGTGACGCATAGGGTGACCGAAAAAACCAAAAAAGCGTAGGATAGTTCTTTTTTTATCCTACTCGTAATTCTAACCCTAGCCCTTGCTAGAGATATTAAATGGTTACCGGTTTTTGAATACGCATAAATTAAAGCCAGAATCTGGGATAAGACGATAGCCGTGATCGCGCCAAAAGTCGCCCAACCAATATAAACTAAGAGGACTGCGAAAAATAAACGCCCAGCGGAGAGATAAATATTTGCGATAGAAACTTCTGTAAACCTATGCAGAGCTTGTAAGATCGCACTTCTAAAGGTAAAGAACAGACTCAAAACTAAAAGAATGGCTAAACTAATAAAAGGATAGATGGAATCGAAATTAAAAAACGCC
>Ga0265594_1002712_pt1 | contig 12336 bp, 20 predicted proteins | sample saktaG_11_FD_190147 | JGI IMG/M metagenome (GOLD analysis project Ga0265594, IMG submission 190147) | Saline water microbial communities from Sakinaw Lake, British Columbia, Canada - sak_2011_5_24_80m | ecosystem: Environmental > Aquatic > Non-marine Saline and Alkaline > Saline ... | reverse complement strand
CCATTCAGCGCGATATTGTGCCAGTTCTTTTTCTGCCTGTCGGATGTCGATAGCATAATTATCTATACTCCGCGTATGTCGGTCCGATTCCGTCCATTTCACCGCCATCAAATCCTTCATCTCTCCGATCTCGGTCATAGCTTGTTTGTATTTTTGATTCATCCCTTCGATGATCTCCCATGCCATTGAATATCGCCGGCGTTTCAGTTCGGATATCTTGTGCAGGTTCTCGTCGTACTGTTGTGACAGTGCCTGAGTCTGCTTGCTGACGTCTGCGATCTGCTCGTCGCAACTGGCGATCTCTGCTTCATTCTGCTGGATCCGTTTTTCAACGAAATCCCAATCCTCAGTTGTGGGCATATTGCGCTTGAGTTCATCGATGCGGGGCGGGATGTCTGAGATCTGATCACGGATGATCTTTTTCTTTGCCCCGATCTCCCGCTTGTATTCCTCGAGTGTCTTGCCGCTTAACTGGCCAAGCAGGGCGTTGAACCCCTTGTTATCCCCGGCGATCTGCTCGTCGGATATGTTGCCGGCCATTTTGAGCAGCACCTCCCGCTGAAATTCCTTTTTCTGGGATGGGAAGTACAACGGGTTGGTGATCAGCTTAAATAACTGCTCGGGGCAGAGGTCACTTACGATCTCCTGATACTCCTTCTGGGATCGGGGAACATCATTGACGAAATATCCGGTTTCGTGGCCTGTGAATTCTTCAATCTCAGATCCCCGTTTCTTCTGCCATTTTTCATTCAGGGTCCGGCGCAGTCGTGTATATTCACCGTCAATCTGGAGCAATCCTTCGACCTCATGAGGTAACCTTGAAATCGGGTTTCCATCTAAATCCAAAGTCTTTAAGCTGAAGTCTGTCCGGTTGAAAGAGTCTTTTCCAAAGATCAGCCATAAAAAAGCATCCATAATCGTTGTTTTCCCTGTTGCATTATCGCCCGAAATGAAATTGGGCGAGTCCAGGTAAAATTGAATCTTAAGATTCTTGATTCCCTTAAAATTCAAAAGCCGTAATTCTCTTAATTTGATTTCCATGTTGCTAAGTATTAGATTTTCAGTTAGCGAAGTAATGAATACTGCGCTACCCGTTTTCCGTTGCGCACTACCATTACACTTTTGATTTCCTGGCCTTTTTTATGTACAAGCCGGTGTACGCGGGCGCCAAGCCGGAAACAGTTAAAAAGAGACAATGCTTCTAACTGAGTAAGGGTCTTGCCCTGTTTTAGATACTCGAGTATTGCTGTTTCCTGTGACGGTTTTGATTGCTGTTTTGTTTGTGAGTTCATATTTTTTTTATGTTACCTGGATCAACAGACAACCGTTTTTATTAGCTTCTTTGGCTAAGTTGATTCCTTTTCTTTGAGCCTCATCTCGTGATGAAGCAGAAAAGTAAATTCTCCGGCCGTCAAAGTTATATTTTTCATCCTTCTTTTCAATGAGGATGCAAAATAATTTCTGTGTCTGTGTTTTCATTGTGTGTGTTGATTTTTTAGATTTAAAAAAGGGGCGGCAGGGTGATACCGCCCCATCATCAAACAACTTGCCGGCTTATGGAACCCGGCTTGGAATATTTACCAATCCTGATTTTAGTTGTGAAATACAGGGCTCTATCGACAGTGTAACCAACGAGCGTACCGTCAATGAATGTTATTTTGATCACCATTCCCGGCTCATGGACAAACATCCGGTTCAGTCCGATGTCGGTCACTATTCTCTGCTCGCCTGTTTTCATTTGAGCCTTCTTTCTTATTGTGTTTCAAACCATGTCCACAGCGCCTCCGCCGCGGAATCAATAAACTCAGTGACCTTTTTTTTTGCACCTGGAGTCAGCGTGTAATCGCTGAATCCATAATTATCTCCTCGATTTTCTACGAAGAGACGAAGAAGGGGAAGCTCCCCTTTCCAGCCGCGTCGATCTCCATTCGGAGACTGGATTTCGGACAAAAGAAGGCCGCCCTCTGTTTTCTTTTTTCTCAGAAATATCCCAGGACAGTTGTCCCGAGTTTTTGAGATAATAAGATCTGAGTTTTCGATGATTTCGTCGAACCATTCCATCGTCCCCGGAAAGGGACCGGACTTCTCAACTGTTACATTTAATTCATTCATAATGTGCACGGTTGCTGCCCGCGTGCTGTTCAGGTTACTAAATTAATAATTTTGTTTGCTATATTACTTGAATGAGCAAACCTCCATCCCGTCCTGCTTCTTTAGCAAAACTGTTCCCCTTCACTTCTGCTTCCTTGCGAGAAGAAGCAGGGAAGTAAATCCTCTTCCCATTATAATCATATTTTGTATCCTTCTTGTCGAGAAGGATACAAAATAATTTGAGTTGTCTCATGATGCGCACGGTTACTGTCCGCGTGCCGTTCAGGTTCTTTGTTGTTTGACTAAAACCCCTTTCGGGGTTTCGGGCAATCGGCCCTCTTCAGTTAGTCTATTTTGTTCGCATGACGTAATTGAGTCGCCGTGCTACCTATAATCCATTGTCCTGCCGGGACCTGAATTGTAGGATGCTGTATCCCATCTACAGCTTCATGATGCAATTCAACCGTTTTCCCATTCAGGATATAAATTATTCTTCCGACCTTATCTACATATTTAGACAATAAAGGTTCTGAAAATTTATGATGAGAGGACGAAGTCCACTCATGTTTGAAACTCTCTATAGGCTGCATATTTCCATTTGCGGGTTTCAACAGGAAATCACCCTGTTGAAGGACGCCTTTCAGCGCCCCAATTCCCAACTTTACGAGTCTCTTTTTCAGAGACTCCGGAGAACAATTTAGCCACCCTTTCGTGGCGGGGGCACGATGGGTATAGATGTGCCCCGAATCTCCGATGAAGATCACAAAACAAAAGGCCTGAGTGCCTGATGTTTTACCATTGATCCAATTCCGGCAATAAACTTCACCGGAGATCAAAACCTGCGTTCTGTCTTTTGAAAATTTTGTCGCATACATAGTAGTTTCTATGCTTGCTTTTTTTTGCCTCCCGACCGTGGAAAGCGATTCTACGTTGATAAGACCTTTTTCCTGATCGATATTGATGATCGGGAAAAAAGAACGAGCAGTATTCCAATTTCCCGTAGGATTTACGGAGGATTCTTTCACCTCGACCTTTAATTTCATTGTTTTCATGATGTTGATTTTTATGTTGTTTGATGAAGTAAAGATAAGGATAAAAATCCATGTTTTTACATGGCATCATGAAATTTAGAATCAGTATAAATAACTAATTACTTGATAATGAGGACATATTATTTAGACTGAATATTAATAACAATCAATTTGGCATGAAATTTGTATTGAAGGCGATTTTTTGAAGATTTTTCACGCATAGGAGCGTAAAACCCATCGCCTTTGGGAATATGCACGTTATACTAATTCATACTATCTGTTGGATTTAGATCAGATATGCCCTATCGGTATAAAACATGGTATTGGGTTGTGTGGTGGGGAAGGGCATAGAAGTCATTTATTGCTTTCCGATCAGGGGAAAACATGGCTTAGGGATCACGTCAGGCCGGAGAGTTTTGAGTTTTATAAAACGATCAATAAATAAATGTCCTAAATGTGAGGCGTGAAATCAAAAATTCAGCGGATTTTCTCAATCAGGTTAAACGAACTCCGTTTTAAAGTACTTTCCCACATTTAAAATACAAAGTGTCTTAGATCGCTTTGAAATGACTCGTGAAGGAAAATATCTGGGGCAAATGGTTTGTGAAATATTCAATATATCCCGCTGGCAGTAGCGCAGTTGGCGGGTAAATTTGACGTTCCGGGAAATTACCTCCGTAAACTCACGGAAGGCGACGAGGAAAAGAAAGCAAAAACAAAAAACATTAGTCAGTATGAGATAGTAAGACGCAGCGGATTAAAGCAGTCGAATATCAACCGAACTCTTAACAGTAAGTATTCGTGTACGTTAGACACTTTTCTCTGCCTTTGTATAAAAGCTTCGCACGTTACCAATTGAATCACCATAAGCCCATTTTTCATACGCTTGGATTATAAACAAAGTAATCTATTTTCATCATCGTATCATACTCCGGATAACAGGCAGTATTAAAGATCACCCGCTGAGGAAGGGTTATTTGTGAAACATGACGGGATAAGACCCGGACTGGGTTTCCGTCAAAATAAAATATTAACTTATCTTTTTTTAAATCCAGACCGTAGGTATGCCATCCGATTATCGTCTGCGCTATATCCTGCTCATGTTGTTTTCTCTTCCTCCTACCAAAACAAGTTTTATAGGTGATATGAGCATTGGTTGAGTATTCATTCAACTTACCATTTAGCTGTTCCATGATATCTATTTCGGTAGGGTCTTTACCTTCACCGTAGAGCCAGAAAGCATTCCAAGTCTTTTCGGATTGCATGAATATACGTGCTTCATAATAGCCATAACTAAATAATTTTTTTGAGCAAACTACTCCTGATGATACGTTTATAGTGATTTCAGGGTCATTTTTATATTTAGCTATCAGACTGATAAGGTATTGCTGCTTGTCGGGGTCTGTTGTAACGGATAAACAGTCATAGAGATATTTAAGATATTCAAATGTTTTTGGCTGCCATCGTAAAAGTAATAACAAATACCCATTTAATATCGTTACGTTATCTGAGTTGAACCACTCCCTTTTGATTCTTTCATCAAAAGGAACCCGGTTATCCTGCCACCAAAATCCCCTGATCCATTGAGATTCATCAAACGTATTGAAATCATCACGAAACATATAAGGCTGATTCTATTGCCCTACGTTTTACCAATCCGGGCTGTACAACTCCGGCATCATATTTCCAACGTTTAAATTGCCGTATAATATCCGGGTGATTAACATCCTCCCGGATTAGTTTTAAAAGGGTAGATCGCTTGAATTGACCGATACCTATATTGAAAATAAAGCTGATGAGAGCATCGTATTGATTCTGATTGAACGATAGATTATACTTTTTGATAACATCATCCAGATGAGTTTTTGTATCATCAATATCCCACTTAAAGAACATTTCAGCTTCCCGGAGAGTGATCGTTTTACCTGGACAGGCATTATGGGTATGACCCCAACCCACCGTCCACTTACCTCCGGTATCCTGATAGCTTTTAAGTCGGAGGCCTTCATACTTTTTTATCAATGCGTAGGCGTTCTCTGATGCTTTCATTTCAGTAAATTATTTGCTGACACTATATTGGTTATTAATTTTATTTCTTTGTGTTATTCCCCCTCTTCATACACCTCGATTGTGGCATAGGTACTGGGTACGACATCATCCCCCCATGTTGAATTAATCCAAACCCGCCATGTCCCTTTTTCAGACAATTTCGTCTTATAACTGACCGTATAATTGCCAATAAGTGACGGGGTGACCTCGTTTTCTACCTTTGCTGGGCTCCTGAATTTTATCAAATTATCGGCTGCAGATATATCCATATCGCTGGTGAGCCTTATTGTTAATGCTTGATTTTTGTAAAATTTTCCCATCTCATCTGAATTTAAGAGTTATTTTATCAATCTATCATCTTAACATCAGCCTGGAAAACATCTTCCATTTCCACATTCGCTGAAAAGCTGTCTGCCATCTCAACTTCCGCCTCAAAAGTATCCAGCATAGAAACATTCGCTTCAAATAGTTCTGATACATCCTCTCCCGTTATCAGAAACACCGTTGCATCGGCAGTATACAGAATGGTATCAGCTCTTTTAACTGTATTATCTGCTGTGAAAGGTACTGGCATTTTAAAACTTATTTACAAATCTTGATAAACAAAAATTTCTATCTAATATATAGCCTGTATCATTTATTTTTAGAATAGAAGTGGAATGATAAGGGAGGCCATATATGCACCCATTTGGAGCAAGAACACCATTAACCCATTTAAGTGAACCCGCCAAACTGCCAAATATAGAAACTGAATCATTGGATGGATTTATTTTTAAAACGGCGGTGGAATTAAGAGGGACGCCATATATGCACCCATTTGGAGCAAGAATACCACCAACCCATTTATCTGTGCCTGCCAAATTGCCAAACATAGAAACTGAATCATCGGATGGATTTATTTTTAAAACGGCGGTGGAATTACGAGGGATGCCATATATGCACCCATTTGGAGCAAGAACACCACCGTACCATTTATCTGAACCTGCCAAACTGCCAAACATAGAAACTGAATCATCGGATGGATTTATTTTTAAAACGGTGGTGGAATTACGGGGGATGCCATATATGCACCCATTTGGAGCAAGAACACCACCAAACCATTTACTTGTGCCTGCCAAACTGCCAAACATAGAAACTGAATCATCGGATGGATTTATTTTTAAAACGGCGGTGGAATTACGAGGGATGCCATATATGCACCCATTTGGAGCAAGAACACCACAGTACCATTTCCATGTGCCTGCCAAATTGCCAAACATAGAAACTGAATCATCGGATGGATTTATTTTTAAAACGGTGGTGGAATCACTGGGGATGCCATATATGCACCCATTTGGAGCAAGAACACCACCAAACCATTTACTTGAACCTGCCAAACTGCCAAACATAGAAACTGAGTCAGAAAATGGATGTCTTAAATATCTCACGATAGAGTTTTTGAAATTACTACCACTTATATTATTCCAACTCCAATCAGGAAATTTAAGCTGTTCTTTAATTCCTATCATGTTATACCTCCTATTACATCCCAAACATTAGTATCAATTTTTACTAAACTAATATAGGCATATTGTATCCATGTTTTCAATGCCCCATTCAGTATGACATCAACATCGAAAGGTGAAACAGTTATCTGCCCCGCCCCTGCCTGACAAATATGAATGACCGAATTAACAGGTATGGCGATAGTGGCATATTTTGGAATAGTAACAGTAATAGCATTTGCGTTAGCACACCTGACAACCTTTCCTATATCTGTAACTGTAAGGGTATAGGTAGTTCCCGATTGATCATTTATTCCCGCTATAATATAATCGGAATCATATAATTCAGTGAAGTTATCATTGCAGATGTCAAATGAATCACGTATAGTATCGCCAGTGCCATCATCAGGGGCAGACCCTATATTTACAATTTGTTTTGCCATTTTAGTTTATATTTTTTTTGTTTATCCCAGCAAATCGTCAATGTCACTCCTACCACACACCCTGCGAAGTCTGCAATCAGGTCGCTCCTGTCGGGTACATCCTCGGTAAATTCCTTAACCAGCCCAATGCCCATCCCCACCCCGAAGCCCACGAATTTATTGTACCTGCCTTCCTTCCAGTAGTAATCCAGTATAGTTGTCGTTCCCATCGTTGCCAGCATTGAAAACCCGAAATGATATAACTGCGAACCGTCAAGTTTCTCTTGATTGTTCCATTGTGCCTGACAGAGCAAAGGGAAAAGTAGTATGATCAACAGCCCTCTCATGTTAGAGTTAATATGCCTGTTGCTGGATTAAAATCACGTTTCAGTAAATTATTTGCTGACACTATATTTATTTTATTTCTTTGTGAAAAAGGTTACAAGTCCTGCCGCAATTAGGGTAATTATACTACCCACAGCGGTTATCATCGTTGCCCGCTGGCTTACCTTTTCCTCCACCCTGGCAATTTTCACATCCTGTTTGCCGAACCGTTGAAGATTCTGAAATTGATTGTCGTTAACAGCTTGCAATACTTTATCCAGTTTCTCATCCATCCGTGCCAAAATATTAAACCATTGCCCAGTTGGCGCATTTGATGAAGATTGTCGTTGTGCTGCCATTTCATATAAATTGATATTTATTTTTAACGAGGTGGAAATAATCTTAAAGTATCCGAACCGGAAACTATAATTGTCGTATCATGAAATCTGGTAAAATGAAATCCAGTCCCGCAAAGAGAATCCGATGCAGCTACCTTTCCCGTAACGGTCATATCACCGTTAATTGTCAACAGATTATTTTCGAAATCACCACAAATCAAAGGTGCATCCGTGGAGCTCTCAACCTTTATGTTGTTGCCCTCGTTTGTGATGGCATATTGCCCGAGGCTAACGAGGGCGAAGACACAGAGGAATATTGATAAAAGTAATTTTTTCATTGGTTTTTTGTGTTAGATTTTGGTTTATATTTCTGTAAGCCCTCATAGGTTTTCTTTTCCTGTTCCCACATATCTTCATGCAAATGTTTATGCCCGTAGCTGAACTTCAATCGAAACCCAGCTATATGAATATTCTTTAGCCGTTTTATGAGCTTTTGGATGCTCATTATCCCTTCAGGCCTTCAATAATTGCCTTGATTTCAAGACCAGCTTCCCAGAGAAGTTCCCCGCCTGTAATCAATTTATCCAGGGCGCTCTCGATATGTGCCTCTACCACATCATTGGGGATGTCGAACTCATCCTTGATATATTCAAGCACTTCGGCCTTTTCTCCTGCATCCAGGTCTTTCAATTCCTTCAGGGCTACCGGAGCAACCTTGACGGCGCCGAAAATATTAAATCCGCTTGTGCCAAGCTCCCAATATTCGCCCGGGAAACTGACCTTGCCATCGGCAAAAACATTAATTGCGGTTACGGTAGCCTTGAAAAGATTTTTCAAGAATTTCTTTAGGTTTTCAATTCCAAGTGTTTCCATTGTTTTTGATTTTAATAGGTTATTGATTTGATTTATTGAATATTCCCCTTATTGAGGGCTTATTTTTCACAGCCTTATGACCCAATCCGATCCCAAGCAGGGAGTAGAATAAAAGGTCCATGATTTCAAGGGCCGGTGCCGGTATGGGTACCCCGCACATCATCAATACTTTGATGATCAGTAGGGCACCGGCGGCAATGTTGGTCTTCTTGCCATTGAGCCAATCCCAAATCTTTTTAAGTGTTTTCATTTTTATTTTTTTGTAAAAAAAGTTATCAATCCTGCAAGAATCAGGGTAATTATACTACCCACAGCGGTTATTATCGTTGCCCGCTGACTTACCTTTTCCTCCAGCTTGCCCACGTTCACCTTTAATGTTGTAATACATGTCTGAAGGTCTTTTATTGAAGTTTTCAGATCTGACAGATGCGAAATTTCTGTATGGCAATAAGTCAACTTTTCATTGATTGCCTGCAACTCTTCGTAAAGTTTATCATCCGTCATTTTATTTTATTTTATTTTATTTTTACGACAATGATGTTTTCATTTCAGCAATTTTTGCAACCTTCTTTTTTCACCTCTAATCCTTTGCATCTCGTTGGAATAATTTTGCAGCCACCATACTTTTTCATCAGCAAACCTGCTACTATCTTCCGTCAGGTGAATGATGGATTCGCGTATATCAGTTTTTTTCAAAACATAGATATGTTTAATCCTGTAGGTGATGATCACCGTTGTGTCGGCTGAGGTAAAGGTATATTGCCCGAAAGCCAGGATGGGCAAAAAGCATAAGATTAAGATCAGTTTTTTCATGATGAATTGTTGTTAAAATGATTATTTATATCCAAGTGAATAAACAAACCAAGTGGTTCCAGAATAAATTAGAGTTACTGATTTTGTGGAGAAGCCATCCATAGCATTCAAGGTAAACACTATTGTTCCGCCACTGTTTTTAATAGTGATATTAAAATCACCCTCTACTGAATTATTATTAATGACCGTAATCAATCTGCCCGTTTCTTCTACTGCAGCTGCCAGGGAAAAGTCAATATTTGCAGTGGGCTGGATAATCCAGCAAGTATAATTATCTGTGGCCGTGACATTGCCGGACTGACTGCTCAATACATTTAAAGCTATATTGGCAGCGCTATTGAAATCGCTAACACCGCTTACTGTTAGTTCTCCATTTATATCCAGTGTAGTACCCGGGGTATCATCATTAATTCCGATCTTTCCATCATCTTGGATGAATAATGTAGTAATATTATCATAATCATTATAGAACCTTAAATCCTGGTCCGTGGAATTCGAGCCATAACAAATAGTTGAATTAACTGCATTTACTAAAGCTAAATTTGGTATATTAGCTGTCCCATTACTACTAATCTCTCCGGATACATAAGCCGTCCCGTCGATGTATAGATTATAGGTTTCTGGATCATGATTTATTCCCAGTTTACCATCGATAAAAGCATCTCCACTTGTTCGCTGAACATTCATGAATGTGGTATCGCTAATATTTAGGTCACCAGTAACATCTAATTCTTGTGAGGGATAATCATTATTAACTCCAGTATATCCTGCTGCTGTAGTTATTGTAATTCCTTTTCCCCCATCTTCATAGAGTTTCAAATACCCGGTTCCGGTATTTTCTTTAATTGTTCCCGCATATAATGTACCACCCACTGTGAAATTATTTGTCACATTGGCCGAACCGACAACCGATAATTTCGTTGTAGGACTATCAGTTCCAACCCCAAGATCATAACTTGTTGGGGGATATAAATCTGTTCCATCCAATTCCCAATATCCTTCACTTCCAAGCAATGAGGATTTAGATACCCAGTTCACTGATTTGGATGAAGATAATACCAGAATACTGTCGCTTGTATTATCTTCAGCAATCGTCCCTAATTTAATAGCTCCTCTATTATTTCCCTGAGAAGTTATACCTAAATATAGATTTCCTGTAGGATCACCACTGGCTGGATGGATATATATAGATTGCGATGGATTTCCTGCAGCATAATGTCCTGTGATGGTAGGAGATGTTCCGACAAGTGCAATGTTGCCATTCAAGGTTAATCTTGCATCTCCCAGCGAAGTGTTTATTTTCAATGAATCAGAGACTCCAACATAATTACCATTATCATAGACCTCACTGGCAACAAGTGAAGACCCATTCCATTTGGATAGGTAATTCAATGTATTAGATCCAACCTGTGGATCTGATTCAGCAGTAAGATAACCGGCCATTGCATGATTACCCCAGCCGTATGCTGTGTTCCAATTGGATGAATTATCGCTGATGGTAGATAATACTCCGGATGTGGCTTTCAATAAGCCGGTAAGGGATGTCTTTACCGTGTCGATATTCTTCTGATAGAAATGTTTGGCTGCTTGATAATTTAGAAGATTGTTATGGTTAATTTGCCCATCATTAGTTATCAGCGAGGTTCCTGATATAGTCAATCCTGTCCAGGGCTCGAGCCATTCAACACCACCGGTTGTATTTTTGGAGTTATCCCAGAATAAGATCCTGTCTTCATTGGGATCACCCAGCGCCATCGAACTATTACCAAGGGATAAGGTACTTGCATTTTTCGAGATCCCCAGTCCATTTGTTATCAGTGGCTGATAGGATGTCAGATCATATGGAGTTGATACTTTAGTAGAATCAACGATGATCGATTTTGCCAAGGATCCGTCGAAGGAAAGCGTGGTGATCCCCCATCCGGAGCTCAGGGCACTGTTGACCTTCTCTGCATTATCGACAATATTATCAGAGTCGGTATCATAGACTGATTTATACATATCTCCACCACCTCCGCCGCCGGCAGCCGTGATAGTCACCGTGTCTAACGAGGTGGTCAGGGTGACGTTATCACCCCCCTTGAGCGTTATCTTCGGGGAGCCAGATGTATTGGAGGTGATCAGGGCTTTATTGGTTCCTGATTCCAGATCAAGTGATCCTTCATTGGTAGTGGATCCATCCACCTCTGAAGTAAGATATCCTGCCAGGGCATGATTTCCCCATTGATAGGCATCGTTCCAATTTGCTGTATCTATTGTTGTAGGTATTGCAAATCCAGATGAAAGGCTCAGGGTAGCAGCTCCTCCAATAACTTGTCGGGTTGCATTGAATTGCAATCCATTAACTGTTTCAGTGAGATTACCTTTTGTCAGAGCAGGTTCCCCTCCAATATCACCCAATGTCTGTGTTCCTGTCCTTGTTTTCACTTCATTGCCGGCATGAAGCACCAGGAAAGCATCATAATCTGCAGTGCCTGCAGCTGGTGATGAAATATACAGTTTATTTGTTGTCAGCTTAGTACCATCAAATATAAGATCGTTATCTCCCTCAATGGTCCCATCACCGGTCCAGATCCCAACTTGGTTATCTATGGGAGTTCCTATCTTATAAACGTCCCCACCTCCGCCTCCGCCTGCGGTAGATGTTATGGTTGCCGTATCATTGGATACGGAAATGGTAACATTAGTGCCTCCTTTAAGTGTAATCTTTGGGCTTCCAGAAGTATTGGAAGTTATCAGGGCTTTATTGGTTCCGGATTCCAGGTCAAGCGATCCTTCATTGGTAGTGGAACCATCAAGCAGGCTTAGATCGTATGGAGTTGATACTTTAGTAGAATCAACGATGATCGATTTTGCCAAGGATCCATCAAAGGAAAGCGTGGTGATCCCCCATCCGGAGCTCAGGGCACTG
>Ga0265594_1002711_pt1 | contig 12337 bp, 5 predicted proteins | sample saktaG_11_FD_190147 | JGI IMG/M metagenome (GOLD analysis project Ga0265594, IMG submission 190147) | Saline water microbial communities from Sakinaw Lake, British Columbia, Canada - sak_2011_5_24_80m | ecosystem: Environmental > Aquatic > Non-marine Saline and Alkaline > Saline ... | reverse complement strand
CAATGCCAAAACTTTATATTAGAAATTGGAGATTGGGATTTGATTAGGTTAATTAGGTCAATTAGAGCAATTAGAAATTATAAAAGTTTTAGATAAAATTTTCTGCCAAAAATTGAAAGAAAATATAAGATATATTCTGTATATCTTCTGCACGTTGTGGTTTGATTAAAAAATGGATTAAGATATATTCAAAACGAAAATGCCCAAAATGTAAAAGTGTTGTGGTTTGATTAAAAAATGGATTAAGATATATTAAAAGGCGGGAGCAGATGTTTAAAGGATATGTTGTGGTTTGATTAAAAAATGGATTAAGATATATTTATCATATTCAATAACGAAAGCGAGCGAATGTTGTGGTTTGATTAAAAAATGGATTAAGATATATTTCAGAAAAAAAAGAACGCTTCCGATGAACCGTTGTGGTTTGATTAAAAAATGGATTAAGATATATTGTCAATGTTTTTGCTCCCACTCCACGAGGGGTTGTGGTTTGATTAAAAAATGGATTAAGATATATTTATTAATTCGTCGCTTCTACCCCAGACCCGGTTGTGGTTTGATTAAAAAATGGATTAAGATATATTACCCTGTTCCGGTGTAGTCAATCCTGAGAGTTGTGGTTTGATTAAAAAATGGATTAAGATATATTAATCCGATTGGTTTTAAGAATTTAGCATTTGTTGTGGTTTGATTAAAAAATGGATTAAGATATATTAGATGTTTCAACAATCCTGTTTATCTGGCTGTTGTGGTTTGATTAAAAAATGGATTAAGATATATTTGCAGGAGATATTAGATGATAGAGATACGGTTGTGGTTTGATTAAAAAATGGATTAAGATATATTTTGCTAATGGTTGCAATGATTCAGGCAATCGTTGTGGTTTGATTAAAAAATGGATTAAGATATATTTTGCTAATGGTTGCAATGATTCAGGCAATCGTTGTGGTTTGATTAAAAAATGGATTAAGATATATTAAAATATGAAATGGAATGATGTCGTTCAAGTTGTGGTTTGATTAAAAAATGGATTAAGATATATTTTTGATTATAAAATAATAGTCAGGGGGGCTGTTGTGGTTTGATTAAAAAATGGATTAAGATATATTTATATTTGCAGACCATAATCCGGGCGATATGTTGTGGTTTGATTAAAAAATGGATTAAGATATATTAAATCCTTAATACTGTCCGCCATTCCATACGTTGTGGTTTGATTAAAAAATGGATTAAGATATATTGTTGAATGATATATTAATGAGTAATGATAAGTTGTGGTTTGATTAAAAAATGGATTAAGATATATTAAACAAACAAAAATGAAAAACCATATCATAGTTGTGGTTTGATTAAAAAATGGATTAAGATATATTTTCCTTTGCACGATATTAGTGGAATGAAAAGTTGTGGTTTGATTAAAAAATGGATTAAGATATATTTAGCGGAGATATTATAAACAGAAGCGGAGAGTTGTGGTTTGATTAAAAAATGGATTAAGATATATTGTGTACAAAACTGAAGAGACCGCCCAGCGAGTTGTGGTTTGATAAAAAAATGGATTAAGATATATTTGTAGCTTCAAAAGGACTAACGAACAAATAGTTGTGGTTTGATAAAAAAATGGATTAAGATATATTTTAATTAACATAAACGAAAATAAAACAATAGTTGTGGTTTGATAAAAAAATGGATTAAGATATATTTAGAGATAATATAACATATAAACAACCACAGTTGTGGTTTGATAAAAAAATGGATTAAGATATATTGTATATGGGCTTGGGGAGATAGGGAACACGTTGTGGTTTGATAAAAAAATGGATTAAGATATATTTAGATCCTGACCAAATCTGAAGGAATTAAGTTGTGGTTTGATAAAAAAATGGATTAAGATATATTTAGTTTAGGTGGTCAATTACCTGCTTATTAGTTGTGGTTTGATAAAAAAATGGATTAAGATATATTATACAAAACGATACTACTAACGGATTATTGTTGTGGTTTGATAAAAAAATGGATTAAGATATATTTTTATAAAAATGGATGAATATCACAACGAGTTGTGGTTTGATAAAAAAATGGATTAAGATATATTTTTAACTTTTAACGGCTTAATACAGATAGAGTTGTGGTTTGATAAAAAAATGGATTAAGATATATTTAAGAGGAGGTATAAAATGAGTTTATATTGGTTGTGGTTTGATAAAAAAATGGATTAAGATATATTTTAAAAATAAATTATTTACAAATTACAATAGTTGTGGTTTGATAAAAAAATGGATTAAGATATATTTACATTATCAACAATATCAGGCGGAGCGGAGTTGTGGTTTGATAAAAAAATGGATTAAGATATATTTTATTATGATAATGTAAGATTTGGATCTGAGTTGTGGTTTGATAAAAAAATGGATTAAGATATATTCCAGTTATGAGATTATCAAGGTTGGCTATGGTTGTGGTTTGATAAAAAAATGGATTAAGATATATTAAGGTATTTCTTTCAGTGACCTTCGCAATGTTGTGGTTTGATAAAAAAATGGATTAAGATATATTAGATTGCTATGGAATAAATACCAACGGAGTGTTGTGGTTTGATAAAAAAATGGATTAAGATATATTTTGCAAGTTCTAAATTTAAAACAGGATTACGTTGTGGTTTGATAAAAAAATGGATTAAGATATATTTAGGTCGTCTTGTTCTATATGGTTTTGCTTGTTGTGGTTTGATAAAAAAATGGATTAAGATATATTGTAGCCTCACTGTATTACAACCGACATATAGTTGTGGTTTGATAAAAAAATGGATTAAGATATATTTTGTTGAACGTTTATATTTAAAAGATTCGCGTTGTGGTTTGATAAAAAAATGGATTAAGATATATTACAATTGATGTTACTACATTGGATTCCACAGTTGTGGTTTGATAAAAAAATGGATTAAGATATATTTCTGTATAATATGAATCCCTATATCAAGCGTTGTGGTTTGATAAAAAAATGGATTAAGATATATTCGTTAGAAAATCTTGTGAAATTAGCTACGGTTGTGGTTTGATAAAAAAATGGATTAAGATATATTATAGGAAAATATGTAATGTTAGATATAAAAGTTGTGGTTTGATAAAAAAATGGATTAAGATATATTTGTAAAAAAAGCAGTTGCATCGGGCAATTGTTGTGGTTTGATAAAAAAATGGATTAAGATATATTTGATGCTCAAAACTCCCTATTGAAAGTATTGTTGTGGTTTGATAAAAAAATGGATTAAGATATATTTTCAGGGTCAACAGGAGAACCGGAGTTTATGTTGTGGTTTGATAAAAAAATGGATTAAGATATATTATATGGATTTTCATACAGGATTCCGGTGCAGTTGTGGTTTGATAAAAAAATGGATTAAGATATATTTGATGCTCAAAACGCCCTATTGAAAGTGCTGTTGTGGTTTGATAAAAAAATGGATTAAGATATATTTTCCTTCATTGACAAATAATCTCGTTAAATGTTGTGGTTTGATAAAAAAATGGATTAAGATATATTATTAATAGAAGAATATAAGCAGAATATAAGTTGTGGTTTGATAAAAAAATGGATTAAGATATATTTTACGGTTCAAATCCAGGTATGTATATAGGGTTGTGGTTTGATAAAAAAATGGATTAAGATATATTACATTTCAATGGTTGTAAATTCATTTAGAGTTGTGGTTTGATAAAAAAATGGATTAAGATATATTTCAGAGATGTAAAAAGAGCAATCATAGGTAGTTGTGGTTTGATAAAAAAATGGATTAAGATATATTCTATTCGTTTGAAAGCGGTAAGAAGGTTGAGTTGTGGTTTGATAAAAAAATGGATTAAGATATATTAAAATCTTTGTCAGCCGTTACAATAAAAGAGTTGTGGTTTGATAAAAAAATGGATTAAGATATATTGTTGAATATGTTTTATTAAGTCCGTCCCAGTTGTGGTTTGATAAAAAAATGGATTAAGATATATTTTTTTTATTCTTTTATGATTGTCAGTCCAGTTGTGGTTTGATAAAAAAATGGATTAAGATATATTCTCACTCAAGACATTATTATTACCGGCGAGTTGTGGTTTGATAAAAAAATGGATTAAGATATATTTTCGGGGATTTGATTTTACACTTAAACTGTGTTGTGGTTTGATAAAAAAATGGATTAAGATATATTAAATTATCCCTGCGACTACAACGATAGCGAGTTGTGGTTTGATAAAAAAATGGATTAAGATATATTAAAAGCAATTGACAAAAGTAAAGTCAATTTGTTGTGGTTTGATAAAAAAATGGATTAAGATATATTTAATGGGTCTTTATATGCCACTGTCGGTGAGTTGTGGTTTGATAAAAAAATGGATTAAGATATATTTTTTTTAAAACAAAAAATGAAGGTGCAACAGTTGTGGTTTGATAAAAAAATGGATTAAGATATATTTACTGAAAGGGGAGAATGATAGGGCTGCTTGTTGTGGTTTGATAAAAAAATGGATTAAGATATATTAAAGGAAATTGAAAGGTTGGGAATACACAGGTTGTGGTTTGATAAAAAAATGGATTAAGATATATTGAAATTAAAATTAGTTTCAACGTTCAGCAGGTTGTGGTTTGATAAAAAAATGGATTAAGATATATTGGTAATTAAAAAATTAGACCATTATCATTTGTTGTGGTTTGATAAAAAAATGGATTAAGATATATTCAGTAGAAGACGTGAGAGTAATAATAGAGAGTTGTGGTTTGATAAAAAAATGGATTAAGATATATTAGTTGGCTCTATGTCTTCTGATATTACTACAAAACCTAAGAAATATATCTTATAAAAAAGACAGTAGTTGAATGATTTTTATTATTCTTCTGCTGTTTTTTTTGTTTGTAATATTGCCAAAATCAAAAAAAAATAAAATATTTCCAATTGTTTTAATGTAGAGACACGCCTTGGCGTGTCTCTACAATGATTTTATATTTTTTTATTATAAAAATATCTACATAAAAATTCCATTAGGATTATTTTTATCTTTATTCCAGTTTTTCTGATTGTTTTTTATATATTTTTTTATTCTGTAAAATTCATTTTTATTTCTAACAATATGGTCATAAAATCGGGATTGCCAGTCAAACAAAATTTTATTTGAATTTGCATATTTTGTAACATCTCCTTTATAATGATTTATAATTGAGGGTAATGAATTTTTTATTAATCCACCAAATTTATTTGGGTTCCATCTGTGTTGTTGACAATGATGGTTTTTACGTTGTTGTAGAGACGCAAAATTTTGCGTCTCTACATTAAATGTCGCCTCTACATTACGTATTTTATTATTACTGTTATTGGTTATAATTACCAATCCATGAACATGATTTGGCATAACCACAAATTCGTTGATAACAACATTTGGATAATGTTTTGGGATTTCATTAAAATATTGTTTTGCAATTTTACCTGTTTCGGTATATTGCATTTGTTCATTTTTAATATCACCAAAATAATATTTACCTTTTTGTGTGCAAATTGTTACAAAATATGTACCGGGCAACGAATAATCCCAGTTTTTTAAACGGGTCGTTTCTGTTCTGTATTTATTTTGAAATTTTTCTGACATTTTAATGGTGTTTATATTGTTAATATTATTTGCATTAATGTTGGTGTTTGGTGTTGGTGTTTGGTGTTTGGTGTTTATAGAGACACGCCGAGGCGTGTCTCTACAAATATCAAATGTATCTTCTAAGTTTTTATTCAAAAAAAATCTGCTCAAAACATTTCCAATTGTTTTGGAGCTTCAGGTAAAGGTGTTGTTACTTTGCCCCAAAAATTAATAATATTTCCATATTGCTTATCTGTAACACACAAAATGCTTATCAGTCCTTTGTCCGGCATACACATTTGGACACGTCTAACATGAACATCAGCACTTTCTTTACTTGCACAATGACGGATATAAACAGAATATTGCATCATAGTAAATCCATCTTTTAACAAATATTTTCTAAATCCTGCTGCTGCCTTTCTTTCTTTTCTTGTATTTGTCGGAAGATCAAAAAAAACAAATAACCACATGATATGATATGCATTTAAACGGGTTTGTTGGAGCATTGTGTTGTATATATTGACGTGTTGTAGAAACTACAATAATACAGGATAGTCAATTTTTTTTTGTTCTCCTGCAAAACATCTTGCCAAAGATGCTGTTGTAATTGATAATCCAACCATTAAAGGACGTTTTACTTTTGTAAATTTCACATCACATGTCAGGGCTTGCAAAAATTCTGTTTTTCTTTGTTTTGTAATATTATGATAATCAGTATGTTGTTTCATCTGCATTACTACAATATTATCCACAAACGGGCGATATGGTTCCATAATATCATCAGCAAGACAATAGGCATTATATTTATTATGATGATGGATGCCAAGAGTAGGAATCAGTCCTGAACCTACTAATGCACGGGCAACAGCAGCACGCAAAATTGCATATCCATAATTTAAAGAAGGATTGGGAGGAAGACCAAAACGCTCACGCCTGAAATTATAAATGTCAAAAATGTTTTTCCAGTAATAACGGGCAGCCAAAGCTTCCTGCATACCAATATCTCCTGTTTTGACATTTGAAGCATAAATCAGCATAGTTTTATACTCTTTGCCAAGTTTTTTTAACATCAATGCCTGATTTTTAATTTTTGCTTCAATAATTTGTTTCCACAAATTCTTTTTTAATGCCTCTGTTGCTTTAATCTGGTTTCTAAAAACTTCGTTATGAATTTTATTAGTATCTAAATGAAAAAGCATAGAACAGGGAAGATGTTTTTTATTACAAAATACCAGTGCTACATTATTATCAGACAATTCCTGCACAACGGACTGGGTAATAGTTATTTGCTGATTATCCAATATAACAAAACCTAAATCCTCAATAACCGCCTGACTTATCTCTCCTGTTTCCTTATTGTTAATTAATAATTGATGATTTTTTGTTGACAGGTAAAAAGGATTTGAAAAATAAAGTATTCGTTTTAACATAATTTGATTTGTTGTTTTTGTTGATATTTATATTGTGTTTCTACAAATACCAAACATATCTTCTAATAATACCAAAAGTGTTTCTGTTCTTGTTTTGTTAAACCTTAAGGTCTTCAAGACCTTAAGGTTTAGTAATCAGTATTAATCTGTAATGTGTATAAGTATTAATATATTTTAGTGAATAGAATAATATTATTCAATTGTAAATTTATTGTTTAAAACAATATTATTATTGTTATGAAATTCAATAAACTCATTTTTATTATTAAACCATCCAATTACTGTATCTCGTTTTAGTTTTGTTGTTTTAATTGATATTATTGTTAAATACGAGCTCCATGGATAATCAAACATTTTTTCAACAAAACCGTGTTTTACAGGATTATTATGAATGTAATAAATAAGATTTTTAAAATATTTAGAATTATTGATTTCTATACGTTTAAAAGGGCTGACAAACAAAGGTCCATATCTGTTATATCGCTTATTAAATGATTTTGTATATGCATTAAATAAATTGGAAAAGTATTGATGAGGTGGTTTTTCAATTTTATCGTTTAATTTGATTAGAAAATGAAAATGATTAGGTAGTAATACCCATGCATAAGTGTTAGCAATTGGTTCTATATATTTTTCGTATAAACGTAAAAAATGTTCATAATTATCATTCTCAATAAATATATTTTTACCGTTTCTTCCTTTATTATAAATATGATAAAATTTGCCTTTTTTTAATAAAACTTGTTTCATTTTATAATAGTTATATATTTTAACAACTAACTGAACCTTAAGGTCTTAAAGACCTTAAGGTTTGATTGATTAAATAAAACATCAAATTTTTATTCTCATTTTATTTTCCAATTTTTGTTATTTTGCCTGTTGTGGATATTTTGAAATCCTTACCTTCAATAAGGGCATTGAATTGCGTATGATACAACATCCTTTTTATTTTATTATCACCAAATTTAAAAGCACCTGTTATAGGTGTTCCCAAATCAGATGATTTCCTTGCATCATTATGTTTCATCAAATAAATTCTGCCATAATTATTAGGGCTAATATTTAGTCCCGTTATCTGATATAATCGCATAAACAAATCTTCATTATCATCCCACTTAATTTCTTCTTCAGCAGAACTTTCATAAAGCAATACCATATCACCTTTTTTAATTACCTGATATAAAGGAAAATTATTCTTTTGTGAGATTGGAGTATATAAATCTAGCTTTCCATATTTTTTTTCAGAACTTTTCTTGCTAATGGCAACAGCATCAAAAAAATTTACCAGTTCAAAATCTCTTTTTGAATTTGGCTTATCAGTATCTTGCTGATAAATTGCCATTAAATAATTATCACCTGGTATTGCAAATAATTTTGGGTTTTCTGATGGTCTTAAAGGAATCATTTTACTTTTGTATTTTATTCTAACTTTCCGTATAGGAACAGGTTTTCTTGGTATGTTTTCGTCGTATTCATTTAATCTTTTTTTTCTTTTTCCCTCATTTTTTAGAAAGAAACCTTCCTTAATTGCTTTTTTAAAATCATCATATTTTTTAATACCATCCTTTATAATATTTTTAATTTTCTCATCAACAATTAATTCAATTTGATTTGAAGATAGGTCTTCCACTTTTATTCTGCGAACAAATTCTCCATCGGAACAATCTTTGGTTTTTCCATAGAAATATGCTTCATGCAAACTCCCTTGTGCAACATCACCACCACTATATACCTGTTTATCATTTTTATTTAATGGCTTACCATTTTTATAAACTTTCTTTTTAGAAGAAGCTGTAATTCGTTGGTCAAAGCGATGAGAAACAAGTGTATTTTTAACAAAGTTTACTGCATTTCCTCGTAAATTATAAAAACCTCTCAGTTCTTTATAGATTTCATCTCGTATTTTCTCAATTACTTCTTTTTTGAATTGACCGTACTCATTGAATTTATTGAGTTTTTGATATTCATCTTCTTTTGCTTTACCTGATAATTTCTCTATACGTTTTATGTCTGCATCAGCTATTATACTATTGTTAGCAATGATTTGATTTATTTTAGTATTTATTAGGGCAATAGTAATGGCATCGACTGTATGATGGCGGTGATCATCTCTGGACTTTTTTGGATAAAAATATCGGGTTTGTTTTTGTTCGTTATAGGAAATATATCCTTCAATAATTTTTATATTTTTTTCTGACGAAGGAGTTTTGTCCTCTTTTTTAATTTTTTTATACTCTATAATATTATCACTATCATCTATACGCACCCAATATTTTCCATTTTCCAGTTCTTGTCTAACTATAAAAGAAGGGTTAAGTATTGAATTAAATCCTAATAATCTTCTGACAATTGAAGTACTCACACCATTTGTAACATTTACTTTATTAGATGGAAAAGAATTCCATAAATGTTTTTTTAATTCAGTAGCAATATAGGCATTATTATTCAATTGATTATTTTTAAACCCTTCTATTTCGTCTGATTTCAACAAGAAACGCTTTCGTTTTTCTTTTGAAAACTTTTTAATCTGTTTAAGAAATTTTCCTTCTTCTTTCCCAAGGGTTTCAAAGTATTCAAGAGGTGTCTTGTTTAACTTTTTTGCATTAAAATCACGAAAAGCCAGTGTCTTATTTAAAAAGGAATTATCATGACTCTTGCTAAAAGGGACAATGTGTTCAATTTCTATAACTGAACTCAATAGTTGACTTAAACTGATTGGTCTGTTTTCATATGGATCAACTCTCTTACATTCTTTCCATAGTTTATATTTTTCATGGTCTCGGATATCAATGTTTTTACAAAATGTATTGAAGACTTTAATATCTATAAATTGTTTAATATCATCAATAGATTGTTTTGAGAAATCTAACTCAAGGTAAAGTTCAAATTTCCTAATCAAATCACTTGAAGGGTCAATTTGTATTCCTTTGATTTCGGATAATATTTCTGCATATTTTTCACGTTCTTTTCTTTTATCTTCATTTCTTTGGTGCATTTTTTGTCTAACATCTTTTGATTTTCTTAATTCTCTTGATAATTCAATTCTTATTTCATCAGGTTTGCCATATTTAAGTTGCCCTCTATCGTCTTTTTCTTCAATAATTGTATTAATTATTTTAATTGCTTCGGTAACTCCTCTTTGGACAACAGCGTTTCTAAGTTCATTATTTTTTAATGGAGGAATCTTATATTCTAGTTGAGAATTGTTGTTTCTTATATCTGAAGCGCTTTCATATCCTAATTCTGTGGCAGCTTTCGTAGGATTATACCCTTGCTTCATATACGAAAGTAGTTCTTTCAATGCTTTTGTAGAATAGCTACAAATATCCGGTTCAAAAGCAATACGCGAATATTTTTCTAATTGCTCATCATTTAGCCCGATTTTTTTTACTGTTTTTTGCCATGTAGTATTTTGTATTTGTTTTTTTCTGTTTTTTCTTAATACAGGCCCATTAGATTTTTGTTCTCCTTTTAGCCAATCAATATGTTTTATAAAATTGCTAGAGAAATAAATGTTGTGCCAAAGTGTTCTTTGTTCATTTGAATATTTAATAGGTTCATTATCTGCAGAACCCTCTTTGGGATATAGTTTATTCCAGAAATCTTTGCCAAGTGCTTCTATTAATTTGGCTTTTGTAACATTTCCAATAAGTCTATTTTGATTAAACCGTGCTTGTTTGTTTATACCAAGTTCTATAATAAGTTGATTTAAATATAATTTATCCTTTTCTTCTATTTTTCCACTTAATTTAATCTGTATTAAGGTATCGAGTTTATTTGCAAGAATATTTTTCTGATTATCTTTTAATTCTTCATAATAATTGTTTCCTTTTATTTTATATTGTAATTTATTTAATTGTTCCCATATTCTGAATTCCTGAAATTCAAAAGAACTTTTTGGAGCACAATCAAGATATTTTTTTACTTCAATGAAATCCCCATTTTTATCTTTAATATAATTTTTTTCTTTATCCTTTTTATAATACGTTTTGTATTTATAAATACATTTATTACGTAAATGTTTTTGTGAACGTAAATCTCTTTGGTAAAAAATGGTTTCATCTTTAATTCTTTTTTTATTTTCAGGTGTAAGTTCACTATGATATTGTGATTGGAATTCCCAAATAGCATCAAATTCTTTTTCAAACATTTCCCGTAGGGTATAGTGTTTTTCTCCTCGTATTCGTTCTATAGGTTCATTTGGATTAAATGAATCTTTATTTTGTTCAATCAAATAGTAATAATATGAGCCAATATATGGATGTTTAATTTTATTTTTATTATAGGCAAGGTCAATTTTTCCTTGCAATCCCTTTATCGCTTTTATTACAGTGCCTAGATTCTCATTTTTTTCATCATTCAGAATAGCTTCTCCTTCTTCTTTTTTATTGCTTAAAAATCCTCTATGATTATTAATTTGAAGAAAAATTCTTCCCAAATTTTCTTTCCTGATTTCTTTTTCTAAAGCATCTTTTCTTAGTTTATACAATTCTATAGTGTGTTCTTTTTTATTTCCTTTTTTGTTTGTATAAAACTTATTATCAGGAAAAAGTCCTATCTCTTTTAATATTGTCTTTAATTTTTTTCTTCTAAGTTTAAATCTATAGTTCAGCCTTCGTGCCCCTCTGGCACCTCTGCGTACTTTATTTTTTGAGGTTTCACTTTGATTTTTCGAATCAATATTTACACCTTCGGAAAATATTCTACTGCCAACACCTAATATTTCTTTTTGTTCATCATCAATAACAGCCCACCCAATAGAGTTAGTTCCTAAATCTAATCCAAGTATTTTTGCCATAATTTTACTTTTTTTTTATTTTATAATTTTTTTCTTTTGTCAAAAATACAAAAAAATATAGATAAAAATTTTTTTTATATTAATTATTTGTTATATATTTGCAATTAATTAAGAAATAATCCATTTTTCTTATCACAATAAGGCTATATGCCGTAGGTTATTACAACCTTTAGCCCCGCTTCGGTGGGGCTTTTTTTATATATTAATTTTTGTAACTATAATTAGATATCAGACAATTGTATAATTAAATTTTGAGTCCTTTCAAAAAAGTAGATATCTACTTATTTATTATGCTGTTTGGCTACTAATTGCAAATCCCGTATTTATCAGTACATTTATCTGGACGAATGTCTGATTGACTTTTTTTTATAAAAAATTTCACTATTATCCGACTAAAATTGAAAAACAAATTTTTTAAATCATAAACAACTGTGTATTAGCACTTTAAAATCGTCAAAACATCATTTTTAAACAAGCACCCCCCCTCATGTTTTACC
>Ga0265594_1002709_pt1 | contig 12342 bp, 15 predicted proteins | sample saktaG_11_FD_190147 | JGI IMG/M metagenome (GOLD analysis project Ga0265594, IMG submission 190147) | Saline water microbial communities from Sakinaw Lake, British Columbia, Canada - sak_2011_5_24_80m | ecosystem: Environmental > Aquatic > Non-marine Saline and Alkaline > Saline ... | reverse complement strand
ACAAAATGAAGCGTTCATGACTTGAATGAGCCAGACTAAAAGGCGAGCTTTCAAGGAGTTCGAGGAATTAATTGAGTCATTTTAGTTGTTGAACGTATTCAAGTCTGTAAAAACTAGATTAGACAAATAACAAAAATAGTATGTCTTCTTCTGAAGGCTTATGATTATATATGGTACATTTGTTGGTATAAAGCTGATAATAAATTGTTATAACAAGTTGTTTTAACCCATGAAAGGGGAATGGCATGGCTAGTGTAACAGAATTGAAAGAGTTTAGAAAAGAAAGCGCCAGACGACACGAGACCACCGATATGGCTCTGTTTGTACGAACCTCGAGCGAGGCTATGGATGGTTGGGATCCAAGTCGTATCGTCGACGCTCTGCTCCGGGAAACTTATATTGACGAGGGCACAGCTGAAGACATCAGCCTTGAGGTGGAAAACGACATCAAAAGGAGCGGAATTAAAGTTATAACTGCTCCTTTAGTCCGCGAAATGGTTAACGCCAAACTGTTGGAGAGGGGACTCGAATCGGTTAGGCGGCTCCATACGCGACTTGGGTCACCACTTTATGATGTAGATCAACTCATAACCAGACCCAACAAAGAGAACGCTAATGTTCCCCATGGTCCGGAGGCCACGAATTTGACGTTGGCCGAGAACATCAAGAAGGAATACGCTTTGTTGACCGTTTTTGACCAGACGGTAGGCGACGCTCATATGCGAGGGGACATACATCTTCATGACCTCGGATTTGTCGACAGGCCGTATTGTTCTGGCCAGTCGTTGGAGTACATAAAGAAATTCGGTCTTAACCTTCCTAATTCTTTGGCCATGGCAAGGCCAGCGAAACATCCGGAGGTCCTACTTGCTCACATGGTCAAATTTGCGGCGGCTCTCCAGAGTCATTTTGCCGGCGCCATCGGCTGGGATGCCGTAAACCTGTTTTTTGCCCCCTACTTGAGGGGACTCTCAGAAACCGAGATTAGGCAACTTGCCCAAATGCTCATATTTGAGTTTTCCCAACAGGCTGTGGCCAGAGGTGGACAGGCAATTTTTACGGACATAAATCTGTACTGGGAAATTCCCAGGCATTTTGAGAATGTCCCTGCCATAGGCCCTGGTGGCGAATTTACCGGCCTAACTTACGCGGATTACCTACCGGAGGCCCAGCAGTTTGTGTGGACTTTATTTGACGTATATCGCGAAGGGGACGGGGCAGGCAGGCCATTTTTCTTCCCTAAACCTTTAGTTCACATCACGGAGAAATTTTTCTCGACACCCGGCCATGAGAAATTTCTGCGACACATTTGCGACATAGCGTCGGAAAAGGGCAACACCTATTTTGTTTTTGATAGGGGTGAGACAGCCAAAATATCGGAGTGTTGCCGATTGTCATTTAAACTCGAAAAAAGCGATTTGGAAGACGCCAAACAGCCATGGAAAATGCGGTATTCAGCCTTGCAAAACGTTACGGTGAATCTTCCAAGAATCGCTTATGAAGCCAAGGGCGATGATTCCAAGCTTTTTTCGATCTTGACGGAGAGAATTTGTGTGTCCGCTCAGGCTCACCTTGAGAAAAAAAGGTTCATAGAGAGGTTGCTCGCTCTTGGACAAACCGGACCTCTAGCGCTTCTTACCATGGACAGGGATGGTGAATCTTATTTAAGAATGCGCAGAGTGACCTACTTGATAGGCATGGTGGGTTTGAACGAGATGGTTCAGTTTCATACGGGCGAAGAGCTACATGAAAGTGATGAGGCGCTGAAATTTGGTTTGAAAGTTATAGCCCATATGAATCTTACGTCGTCTAGACTGGGACGCCAATACAACATGAGATTTGTTCTCGAGCAGACTCCGGCTGAAAGTACCGCTTACAGATTCGCGAAGCTTGACATGAAACAATTCCGTGAAGCGGAGTCGGTTGTAAAGGGAAACCTGAAAACAGAAGAAATTTACTACACTAATTCGACGCTGTTTAACGTATCAGCGCCAATGGACGCAATCTCAAGAGTCAAGAGGGAAGGTCTATTTCACCCCCTAATCGAGGCTGGATCCCTGACGCATATCTGGTTGGGAGAGTCCAGGCCGGATCCGGATTCACTGGCCAATTTTGTCAGAAAAATATTCCGGAACACCCAGAACGATCAGGTTGCCTTCTCTCCAGAACTTACCACTTGCGTTTCCTGTGGAAGAACCATGAGGGGTCTTCATGATTCCTGTCAGTATTGTGATTCAAAAGAGGTCGAACAGATTACCAGAATTACGGGATATTTTACTAAGGTATCCAGCTGGAACAAGGGAAAAAGAGGCGAACTTAAGGATCGTCATCGAAACAGACTTGTAGAATGACGTGGCTCAAGGATAGGAGAATAGAACAAATTGCGGGCGTTTATTACGGCAATGAATGGAAATTGGGGCTCCGCAGGGTAGGCCTAACCTTTTAAAGAATATGGAGGCGGATAGTGACATACCTATTTACAAAACAGGGATGTGTGAAATGCGATTGGGTTAAGGAGCAAGTTGACTTGAAGAGCATATCGGATGTTCAGGTGATGCAGTTGGATTCGGAAAATTCCGAGGCTCTTGCGCTATTAGCCTATTACGAGTGTGTCGCTCTTTCAGAGAAAAAGCTTCCCATATTGGTCTCGGATGACAGCGGGATTATTACGAGTGTGGGAGACATCAAGAATTATCTGGTGAGCAGAGACTCATAATCGTTTTCTAATTTGGTCGATGAGTGGGATTTGATCAGATATTGAATCCCACTATATAAATAAAAAGTCTCAAATAAAATCAGTTGGTTCAACAAATGAAATTACCCAAGATCAAGGGTTTTTTGCCGGTTTCCATGCTTGATTGGCCCGGAAAAGTTTGTTCAGTTATATTTCTTGGAGGATGTTCTTTTCGGTGTCCAGCCTGCCACAATCATAAGCTTGTGTTGGCGCCTGAAGATTGTGAAGATATAGCCCTTTCACAGGTGAAGAACTACCTTAGGGAGAAGTCTGGTTGGGTTGATGGAGTTACAGTTACCGGGGGGGAGCCGACTTGTCATTTGGGGTTGCCGGAACTGGTTCGTCACTTCCGTGAACTAGGGTTTGATATCAAGATAGATACGAACGGATTTAACCCTTCTATGCTGGAAAGACTCATCAACGAGGGATTGATCGATGCGGTCTCAATGGACATTAAAGCCCCATTAGAGGCGAATATCTATTCCAGGCTGGCCGGAGTAGCAGTCAATCTAAACGACATAAGGAGGAGCATCGAAGTCATCAAGTCCTCTGGCATTAGTGCATTTTTCAGAACCACCGCAATCCCCGGACTGGTCGGCGAAAAAGAATTACGCGCTATATGGGAAGAACTCGGGAAAGTGTGCATGTATTCGGTACAAAGGTTTAGAAACATGGAGACACTGGATCCTGAATTTGGAAAGATTCCTTCTCTGGACCTTGAGATTTTTGATTCGCTACAATCGAAATTTCAGCGTACAATTTCGGACCTTCCAAGGCAGCTAATAAACTGATCTTTCTGGACTGAACTTGTGGTTTAAATTCATCGGAACGCATGCGTCAAAATCAGCGCGTTGCGATTTTGGGAATGCGCACGAGTCCATCTCTACATCCCCCATCCCCCTGTTACTTCCAGAACGGCCCCTGTAATATAGCTAGCTTCGTCCGACAATAGAAAGGCAATTGGTCGCGCTATTTCATCCGGATCGGCCATGCGGGCCATTGGTGTGTCTCTTACAAAAGCTTCCTGATACTTGGGGCTCATCATTTTTCTAATTGTGGGAGTATCTGTCAGGCCAGGCATTACCGCATTTACTCTAACTCCCTTGCCTCCAAATTCTCTGGCTAGGGACTTCGTAAGCCCAACGATGCCTGCCTTAGCGCAACAATAAGGCGATTCACCCTTAGCTCCTACTTTTCCATATACAGAAGATACATTCACTATCCTGCCATCACCTTTGTTGATCATGGTCGGCAGACATGCTCGAACACAATTCACAGTGCCGAGAACATGAATATTGAATACATCTGCGAAACTACTGTAGTCAATTTTAAGAAATCCGCCAGGCCGGTCCAAGCCGGCGTTGTTTACAAGAAGATCGATTTTACCTTGAAGCGCAATTATTTTGTCCACACACCGAGTTACGTGATCCGGTTTTGAAACATCCGCATGAAGCGCCATTCCCAAACCACCTGATGACTGAACCATTTTGAGAGTATTCTCCGCAGTTTCAAGATTCCAGTCCAAGACACCGACAAACGCCCCGTCGGCAGCCAATCTTATCGCTACGGCGCGTCCGATCCCTTGTCCCGCTCCGGTTACCAGAGCAATTTTGCCTTCCAGTCGCCCGGCGAGAACTCTTTGGTTATTTGCATTGTTCATGTCAAGAGATTCCTTGTGTCCAGAGGGGTTAAGTTCAATTCATTAATTAGCGTAGCCCTCAAGGAGCATCCATAATGAATCTTTTCTGACCAGAGTTAGAGAGTTTATTATTTCAACGAACCATTGCCAACTCCTTATTTTTTGTTTCTTGACAACATCGTATCTGAATGTTTCAATAATTTGCTTGTAAAGGGGTTTCCATGACGGAGAAAGCATGAACATTCGGGAAATGGTCGAAGTGCTGAACGGAAAAATACTTGTCCAGAATCACGACCCGGATGAAGAATTGCCACGTGGGGGGGCAGCGGATTTAATGAGCGATGTCCTCGCTTTTGGGTCAGAAGGAATGGTTCTTCTCACTGGGTTGACTAATCCTCAGGTTGTCAGAACAGCGGAAATGGCGGGAATCAATGTAATAGTCTTTGTGCGCGACAAAACTCCTCCACCAGAAACCCTTGAATTGGCGCGTGATTCCTGCATCTCTCTTATCAGGACCGGCTACACGATGTATGAAGCTTGTGGAAGACTTTACCAAGCAGGGCTACCCGGTCGCGGACCGGTAAGAATTGAAAACAATTCATGGTGACATGTCAACTCAAGAAATCACTAAAGTTCAGGAACTGATTTACACGACCCGAGTGGAATCGGTTATGGCTTCTAATGTAATCGCTATTGATCCGTCCTTTACCATGAGTCAAGTGAAAGACCTGATGCGGGATAAACACATTTCTGGAGCGCCTGTTGTAAAGGAAAAGCAAGTTATAGGGATTGTTACCATAAGCGACGTCATTCGGTCGATGGAGGAGGGCAAGCTCAATTTTCTTGTAACGGATCTCATGACCTCGGATGTAAGAACTGTCTCCAAAGACGCAATGGTGACCGATGTTGTGAACAATCTTGGGCGGCAGGGCTTCAGTCGGCTCCCGGTAGTTGATCAAGATGGGACTCTCGTTGGAATAGTCACCACGGGAACTCTTATACGGTCCTTGCTTATGCAGATGGATAAGAGTTTCCAAAAGAACGAGGCTGAAAAGCTTTACACTTACAGGGCCAGTCACATATTCCAGGACATATCGTCAGATGATACCAGTCTCCTGTTGCGATATTTTGTTAATGAACGGGATTTCGATAACGCGGGCAAGGCCTCAAGTTTGATTAAGAGATCTTTGCAAAGGCTTATGTTGCTTCCTCAGATCGTCAGACGAGTAGGAGTGGCCGTTTACGAAGCCGAAATGAATTTGGTCATTCATACCGACATCGGTGGAGAAATCACAGTTGAAGTGAGGAAAGACAGGGTCAATATCTCCACGGTAGATCATGGGCCGGGCATAGCCGATTTGAAACAGGTCCTTCAACCAGGTTTCTCTACAGCTCCGGAGTGGATCAGGGACATGGGATTTGGCGCCGGAATGGGACTCGCAAATATCAGGAGGGTCTCGGATGTCATGAAATTGACGTCGTCCCCTGGACAGGGAACGAGACTGGAGATTGTATTTAATTTCCGAAATGACTCATTAGCAACTACTCGTAGTCCACAAAAAGCTTGACTGTTTGACATCAATAATCTAGTGTGGTTTTCATTAACTTCTGATTCTGGAAGAATCACAAAACGTCAAAATAGGCTGATAAGAACTGAAATTTTGGTTGGGCTCCCCGGGGGAATCGGCTTTTAACGGAGAAGTCGGATGATAGAGAGTTACGTTCCAATCCTTGTCACTTTCCTAGTTGCCACATTTATCGGTTCAGCTATAATTGTTCTTTCCACTGTGCTTGCCAAGCGCAACCCTACGCCCATCAAGCTCATGCCTTACGAGTGCGGCATGGATCCCATTGGTGGGGCCAGGCAGAGATTCTCTGTGCGTTTCTTCATCATTGGTATGCTCTTCATTGTTTTTGACATTGAACTTATATTCTTATTCCCGTGGGCAAAAATATTCAATGAGCTAATGCCCTTCGGTTTTATTGAGATGCTCCTGTTTGTGCTAGTCCTTTTGGTTGGTCTAGTCTATGTCTGGAATAAAGGTGCTCTTGAATGGGAATAGAAAATCACCTCGATAACACTGTTCACGTAACCAATCTAGAATGGTTTGTGAATTGGGCCAGAAAATCTTCCATGTGGCCACTCGGTTTTGGTTTGGCATGCTGCGCTTTAGAGATGATAGCCACGTTCGTTAGCCGATACGACCTGTCGCGGTTTGGTATGGAAGTAGCTCGCCCTTCACCCAGGCACGCTGATCTGATGATAGTCTCGGGAACAGCCTCGAAGAAGATGCTGCCGGCTGTATTGAGGATTTATGAACAGATGGCGGATCCAAAATGGGTTATAGCAATGGGCGCTTGTGCTTGCTCTGGAGGTATATACAAGAATTATGCGGTTATCCAGGGAATAGACAGGCACTTACCTGTTGACGTTTATGTCCCAGGTTGTCCGCCTAGGCCAGAGGCGCTTCTTGACGGAATACTTCAACTTCATGCGAGGGTCATGAAAGAACAATCGATTCGTAACCCTAGACTGGGCGCTATAAAGGTGGCTGGAAGATGAACCAGGATCGCATTAAGGAGAAACTTACCGAAAAGTTTGGATCGGACATATTAAGGTTTGATTCGACATTTGAGGGAATCAGCGTGGGTGTTCCACCTGAGAAAGTTCTAGATGTTTGTCATTACTTGAGAGACGAAGCGGAACTTAAATTTGACTTTCTGAGTTTTGTCGCGGGAATTGACCACTACCCTGCTCAACCTCGTTTCGAAGTTGTATACCAACTCTATTCTGTTAAAAACGTTCAACGAATGAGGTTAAAAGCTAAAATAGAAGACCGAGACGGCAACCCACCGAGCATTCAATCTGTTACTGAAATATGGCGTACAGCAGATTGGCACGAACGAGAGACAGCGGAGATGTTTGGAATAAAGTTCTTGAATCACCCGGATCCGCGAAAATTGCTTTTGCCCGACGAGTGGCAGGCGCATCCTCTCAGAAAAGATTTTCCTTTAGAAGGGACGGAAGAGGACACCCCTGATTTGCCCTCTTAGAAAACTTTTTGAGGTAACATAGGTTATGGCGCGTGAACTGAACCTCAGGGCCGACATGAGAAGCGAGATAATGGAAATAAATCTGGGACCGCATCATCCCAGTACACACGGAGTTTTCCGCGCGGTAGTGGAGCTTGATGGGGAAACTGTGATCAACATAGTCCCGTACCTTGGATACCTTCACCGGGGGTTCGAAAAAACCTGTGAAAACAAGAAATACCATCAGATCATTCCTTTGACGGAACGTTGCGATTATATGGGGGCTTCCAGTAATTCTCTAGCGTATTGCCTGACGGTTGAGAAGATGTTGGGGGTTGATGTCCCGGAAAGAGCGCAAGTCATAAGAGTGATGATGGCGGAACTCTCCAGGATTTTTAGTCATTTGTTCTGGCTGGGGACTCACGGGCATGATATTGGAGCTATGACGCCTCTTTTTTACATGCTCCGAGAGCGAGAAGAGATTATGAATCTCTTTGAACTTACCGCCGGTGGTAGGCTCATGCCAAACTATTTGCGGATTGGGGGGGTGTCTCAGGATCTGGCGGAAGGCTTTATTGAAAAGCTGAAGACTTTTACGGATCACTTTGAGGCTAGAGTTGACGAATACGAGACCTTACTGACCAAGAATGCGATTTATATAGACAGAACAAAGGGAGTGGGATTTTTATCGCTGGAAAATGCTATTCAATTGGGTGTCAGCGGCCCAATGATAAGAGCTTCGGGAAAGGCGTGGGACATTAGAAAATCGGAACCCTATTCCGGATATGAACATTATGACTTTGATATCCCTGTTGAGAAAGGCTGCGACGTTTATTCGAGATATCTGGTCAGAGTAGATGAGATGCGTCAAAGCAACAGGATACTTAAACAGGCTATTAAGTTACTACCAGACGGACCGATCAGAGCCACGGTTCCAGGAAAGATTTTTCCCATTCAGGAAGATATCTACACCAAAATGGAGTCGCTAATTCATCACTTCATGCTGGTTGTCGATGGATGCAGGGTTCCTGCTGGCGACTGCTACCAATGTATAGAATCTCCTAGAGGAGAGTTGGGTTGTTACATCGTCAGCGATGGAGGATCCAGCCCTTTCAGGCTCAAATGGAGGGCGCCGGCCTTCGTGAATTTGCAGTCATTGGCCAAAATGTGCAGAGGATGCCTCTTTGCCGATGTAATCGCGATACTTTCAAGCATTGATATAGTATTGGCCGAAGTGGATCGTTAAAGAAGGTTGTTCATGAGTGAAATCAAGCTGGTGGATCTTGTTCAGGCTTTGGATCTAACAGTTAGCGCAGGCGCCCAGGAGTTGGAAAAGCCTGTTACCGGTGGCTATGCCAGTGATTTATTGAGCGATGTGATCGCAAATTCCAAAGAAGGTGACGTTTGGCTTACCCTGCAATTACATCAAAACATTGTAGCGGTCGCTTTCCTGAACAATTTGGCGGGTATCATTATTGTCAACGGGCGTCAGCCCGAAGAAGCTACAATACAAAAAGCCCAGGAACAGGGAGTGGTTGTAATGTGTAGCGCCTTTCCAACATATGAAGTTGCTGGACGACTGTATCATTTGGGTGTTGGCCGGTAATTTGACGACAGAAAAGCCATGAACCATCAACTACGTGCCCTGAGACTCGTTTGACGGGTGTGAGCCCTGAAGATTTTCAGAATTGATTTGCACATTCATACTACTCTCTCTCCATGCACTGAGTTAGGAGAGATGACGCCTAGAGCGATTGTAAGGTCAGTGATCGAAAAAGGCCTTTCTATGATAGGTATATGTGATCACAATTCATCCAGAAATTCCCAGGCTGCTATAAGAGCCGCACAAGGCGCTAGTGTTGTGGTTATACCTGGTCTTGAAATCACATCAAGTGAGGAAGTGCACATACTGGGTTTGTTTCCTTCAATTGAGGAAGCGCAGTTAGTTCAGGAGCATGTTTACGGTCATCTTCCGGGAACTAACGACGAAGAGGCTATAGGTTATCAGGTAGTGGTTGACGAGTTTGACATGGTGGATGACTTCGACCAAGCGCTGTTAATAGGGGCCACGACCTTAAACATCCAGAGGGTAGTGGATTTAATCCACGATCACCAGGGAATCGCAGTAGCGTCTCACGTTGATCGCTCCGGATTTGGAATATTCAGCCAGTTGGGTTTCATTCCAGATGGACTGCAACTGGATGCGCTGGAAATCTCCAAACACACTGACTGTGATTCTGCTAGAAAAAAGTTCACACAATGTTTGAATTATCCGCTGATTTCCTCATCAGACGCCCATTCGCTCGCCGAAATTGGGTCTGCTTTTACAGAGGTCGAGATGGCTGAGGCGTCATTCGAAGAATTGCGTATGGCTTTTAAAGCTATATATGGGCGCAGAATTGTCGGGCCTTGTAGGCTCGTCTGATGGGAAGAGATCTTGGATATGGAGGATTTATCGCTTCATATCCTCGATGTGGCTGAAAATGGGATAAGAGCTGGGGCTACACTGATAAAAATACTTGTTGATGAAAATCTGGAAGATGATCTGCTGACTATAGTAATAAAAGATAATGGTAAGGGAATGAGTACTGAGTTTCTAAACAATGTTTTGGACCCGTTTGTTACTACTCGTACAACCCGTAGGGTAGGACTTGGGCTTTCTATGTTTCAGCAATCAGCTCTGGAGGCCGAGGGTAATCTTGAGGTTCAGTCCACTCCTGGAGTCGGGACGAAAGTTACAGTTACCATGCGTAACAGTCACATCGACAGAAAACCGATGGGCGATATGGTGTCGACCGTACTCGCTCTTATCGAGGGCAATCCCAATGTGGACGTTGTTTATGATCACCGAAGGGGCCATGGTGAGTATGTATTGGATACCCGGGAAATCAGGGTCGAATTGGGGGATATTCCGATGAATTTTCCACAAGTGGTGTCTTTGTTGCAAAGTAACCTATCGGAAGGGCTCAAAGAGCTTAACGTCATCTCATAGGGCTTAAATTTTACGGAGTTTTTAAAAGTGCAAGAAAGAGACGCATTATTAAAGAAAAAAGTTCAGGACAGCGTTGAGCAGATCCCCTCGGATCAACTCGTGCTTTTAGATCCAATAATTGAAAAGTACCAAGGGTCGACGAGTTACTTGATTCCAGCTCTGAAGGAAGCGCAGGAAACATTCGGTTATCTTCCGATGGAGGTTCAGCGAAAGCTTGCCAAAGGACTGAATATTCCAGCGCCGCATATCTACGGGGTAGTCACATTCTATTCTTTCTTCACAGTTACGCCTCGTGGACGGCACACTATCCGACTGTGCTTGGGAACAGCCTGTTACGTGAAAGGCGCCAAGGACATGTTGAATATAATCGTGAAAGAAGTTGGAATTAACGTCGGAGAAACGTCCAAGGACGGTAGGTTTACTCTCGAGGCCGTCCGCTGCCTTGGAGCCTGCGGATTAGCTCCGGTCATGATGATAGGAGAGGATACCCACGGAAACATAATACCCTCTGCAACTTTGGGTATTCTGGAAGGATACCAGTAGGCGGTTTTCTTTTGATTGGGCGGCCTAGATAGAGATGTTTGAACCACGGCGCCGTGAATCTTTGGAGAGACAGGAGGGAACAAGGTGCCCAGGATTTCGATAGACGATCTCAAAAGGATCAAGGAAGAACAGACCGGTAAGATGATTCTTAGGGGAGGCCAGTTTCGAGCAAAGGTGACCGTTCACATGGGCACCTGCGGAATAGCGGCGGGAGCGCGTGAAGTGATGAACGTTTTCCGTGAGAATATAGCCGCAAGAGAGATTCAGGACGTTATCCTCACGAATTCAGGCTGTGCGGGACTGTGCGCTAAAGAACCGATGATCACGGTTGAAGTCGTTAATTCACCGCCTGTGAAATACATTCTTGTAGATAAAGAAAAGGCGAGAAAGATTTTTGAAGAGCATGTCTTAGGCGGAAAGGTAGTGGAAGATTACGCTTTGGCCATCGGAAGCGAGACTATGGCCACCTAGACTTAGGTTCTTAATTTATTGTGGAGGCGTTTCAGCCCCAGTTTCTTATGGTCGCCGCCTTTTTTTGGAGAATAGGCAATGTGTGCTAGCCCTTATTATCGATTGCAGTTAATGATGTGCGCAGGTACAGGGTGTATAGCTAGTGGTTCCTTGGATGTCAGGGACGCATTGGAACGTGAAATAGCCAAGCGCAATCTACAGAACGAAGTTCAAATCATCATGACCGGTTGCAACGGTTTTTGCGCTATGGGGCCTCTCGTCGTTGTCTATCCGGACGGTATTTTTTACAACCAGGTTAGGCCCGAGCATGCGCCCATAATTGTAGAAGAGCACATTCTAAAGGGTCGAGTTGTTGAAAAACTGCTGTTTAAGGACGAGACAGTTAAGGGCCGCGTTCCACTTATGAAGGACATCGGCTTTTTTGGGCTGCAAAGACTGATAGTCCTGCGAAACAGAGGCTTGATTGACGCTGAAAACATCGATGAATACATAGCCCGTGATGGTTATGCAGGGCTTGCAAAGGCCATCACGGAAATGACACCTGAACAGGTAATAGAGGAAGTTAAGAAGTCGGGTTTGAGGGGTCGAGGTGGTGGAGGTTTCCCTACCGGCATGAAGTGGGAAGAATGCCGTAGATATGACAATTTCCCCAAATATACCATTTGCAACGGAGACGAAGGCGACCCTGGGGCTTTTATGGACCGATCAGTAATGGAAGGTGATCCTCACTCGGTCCTTGAGGGGATGGCTATATCAGGATATGCGATAGGGGCCGAGCATGGCTATATATACGTTCGCGCTGAATATCCCCTGGCTATTCAGAGATTACAGAAAGCTATTGAGGATGCCAGATCCTATGGATTACTCGGGCAAGATATTTTGGGCAAGGGTTTTAATTTTGATATAGGCATCGCTCCAGGAGCCGGAGCG
>Ga0265594_1002708_pt1 | contig 12350 bp, 12 predicted proteins | sample saktaG_11_FD_190147 | JGI IMG/M metagenome (GOLD analysis project Ga0265594, IMG submission 190147) | Saline water microbial communities from Sakinaw Lake, British Columbia, Canada - sak_2011_5_24_80m | ecosystem: Environmental > Aquatic > Non-marine Saline and Alkaline > Saline ... | reverse complement strand
AGGAAATTATCAAAAAAGTGAAATTTTTTGTTTAATTTAGGGCTAAAGATGGGAAAATTAGGGTATATTTACCCTTTATTTACCCTGTTAGATAAAGGCAGTTATCTAACAGGGTCCTCTCCACCCTCTCCATTCCTTTTTTTAAAAAGATGTGGATGAGGGGGAGGAGGAAATTAAGGAAATAATAAATTATGGAAAAAAAAGCTAAAACAAAAAAATTATGCCTCATGAAAAAAATAATCAAAACAATTCAGGTAATCGACTTTTTAATTTAGAAAGAGCGGCCAAGTTGGATATAGATATTCCGGACAAAGAAAATAGTAAAATTGAAAAAAATAACGCCGATCAACTTGAAAGGACCCCAAAATTGTATAGAAAGGATATGGACAAAAGGGGCTTTTATGATACCAGAAATAAATTAAATGATTTAACAGGAAAAGAATGGAAGTTTATGTCGAAATCTGTAATTACTCGTTCTTATCCACCTGATTTACAACACAAGTTAAGGAAACAACATGGAGGGCAAAAGCCCCCTTTGCTGTGTGCTGATTTAATTAAAACCTTCACTAAGAAAGGCGAAAAAATTCTTGATCCATTAATGGGAGTGGGAGGATCGTTACTTGGTGCGACTTTATGTGGTCGTGATGGTATTGGCATTGAACTAAATAAAAAGTGGATTGATATTTATAAAAAAGTTTGCGAGCTTGAAAATTTAAAGGAATTAAAAACATTTAAGGACGATTGTAGAAATATTTTAAAAAAGGCAAGTAAAAATTCTATAGATTTTATTTTGACGGATGTTCCATATTGGAATATGGATAGAGTTAAGAAGACAAGAAGTAAAGTAGCGGCTAAATCAAATCTTTCCAAGTTTAATGGAAATAGTATGCAGACTAAGCAGGAATGGCTTGATGAACTGGTCGAAATTTTTGATTTATCATATAGGATTTTAAAAGTTAATAAATATTTGGCAATTTTTATTGGGGATATGTATAGAGAAAAAGAATATCACATATTGTCTGCTGACTTAGCTGATGCTATTATTAAGAAAACCCCCTTTACTTTAAAGGCTAATTTAATTTGGTATGACGTAAGTAAAAACCTTCATGTATATGGTCAGCCTTACGCTTATATTCCATCAATGATTCATCAAAATATTTTAATTTTTAGAAAAGAAGAATAAAAAACATGCAATTACCCATAATTACAACTCAAGATATCAAAAAAACAAATCCTTATTGTTTTTTAATTTATTCTGACAATATTTTAGAGAGTATAAATATTTTGGATTTACTTTCAGAAAATAATGATTTTTTAGAAATCATTGGCGTCAGCTATGAACCAATTGATCAACCCATGTATCTTTTTAAAGAAAAAACTAATGGGAAATACATTTGTATAAAAGTGCTTGGTAAATACGAAAATTGGAAACTTCCGTCAGGTGTTCAAGATCTTATTGGGTTTATTGATAAGCCGGATTTTGTAATAGTTGACGAAGAAAAAAAGAAAGAAATTTTTGTGGGCGAAACAACGGGCACGGCAAATGTAGGTAATTCTCAATGGCAAAGGGAGGGGCGTAAAATTTCCGCCGCCTTAAGAAGAATACCTATGGTCTACCAAACTTATTATTCGGGGACTGATCGCTCTATGTTTTTGCCTGACGCCATAGATCGAGGTGACGAAACTGGTCAAATTAGACAGCCAACATCATTGCAGGTTATTAATCATTTTATTTATTCACTTCGCTACGGGGCCCCTTCTTTTGTTGTTTATTATCAGAATCCAGAATATGATTCTGCTATAGGATTTGATAGAAGTAAGAGCAACGGACAAAATTTATTAAAAGTATATATTTCTATTATATTGTTGAATAGTATTGATGAATTTTATAAGATACACAAGAGAAAAGTCGAGTTGCAGATTTATAAACATATGCTTGATTTTATTAACGAGTCAGTCACTTATAGAAATTCTGAGTTAAAAAGAATTGATAAAGATTTTCCTCCTCAGCCTGTTAATCGAATTTTAAAAGAAGATGGGGAGAATTTTATAAAATACTTAGCTAATTATATAAATCAAGACGTCGATTTTAACGATAAATTTGATCTGACTGCTTGGAATTATAAAACATTTTATAATTGGAATCATAGATATAAAAATACACGTCTCTTGAAATTGTTAGCTAATAATAAAATCGAATTTATTTCTTATTTGCCTAACATTGCAAAAACCGGTTTCACTCTGGATACTGATAATTTAATTAAATTATTAGATAAATTTTATCCGAAAGATGTGGGTAGTTTTTCTTTAAAATTTAATAATAATTTGCCGACTTTAATTATACCGACCCTAATGTTTCAAAAGAGAGGAGATAAATATATTTATAAATTTGATCCTGGGACTGGTGAGATAGCGGCTTTCTCGGAGTTGTTTGGGAAAGATTCAAAAGGAAAAAAAGCAATGAATATATTAATCTATGCTCATGTAAAAGGGCCCGAGAAATTTAGTACCAAATCCAAACTTTTTAAAGCTATAAAATATTATGCTGATTGTGTAATCATAAATGAAAAAATTTATGAAATTTGATGAGATAACAAAACTACATCCAAAACGATTTACTGAGGAATGCGTTCTTATCTCTGTTTACTTCACTTTAAGTAGAATTAAAAGTGATTGGTTCTTAAACTACATAAATGCACCCGGCGGTGCTTGGCAGGAACTAAAAATTTTAAAAGAAAGAATAGAACAAAGATATTATATTGGGAAAAATGAAAAAAGAGTCGATTTAATTATGCAGAAAGAAAATGAAACTGCTTTATTTTATGTAGCCGAGGCAAAAGAATTTTTTAGGCAGATATTAAATGAAAGAAAAAAAATTGATAAGAGCTTGTTGGATATGTTTAACCATATAAAAAAATTTCGTGGAGATAAAGTTAAGCCAATCTATTCCTATATTATAGGAATAGATACTGTCAATTTAGAAGGTGAGATTTTAAATGATACTATTAATAATGAATTAAGTTATATCAAGAAGACAATAAACAAGCTTCCCCGTATAGCAGGTGGCCGAGTATGTGTTATTTCTTATTGGAATAAAAATAAAACAGAATTTCGTTTGGTCTTTTCAAATGATTTCGCTAAAGATTTAGAGGATATGTTCAAGAAAATTTTTCTTTAATTTATGAAGTATATTGGCAACAAAAAAAGGTTGTTAGATTTTATTGATAGCGTGGTTGAAAAAGAAAAGTTGCCTAAAAAGGGAACCTTTCTTGATATTTTTACAGGCACAACCAATGTAGCACAACACTATAAAAAGAAGGGGTATAAAATTATTGCTAATGATTTTATGACATATGTTTATGTTTTTCAGTCGGCTTACATAAAGAATAATAGTTATCCAAAATTTAATAAATTGTTATCATCCAAAAATTTCAGAGGTATTAACAAATTTTTTAGTAACAAAAAAGAACCATTAAAATTAGTGATTGATTATCTTAATAGATTACCCGGCAAAAGAGGTTTTATGTTTAAGCATTATGCACCTGAAGGTAAAGATAAGAGGCAATATTTTTCCAACGAGAATGCCATAAGAATAGATACGACTAGAAATAAAATTGAAGAATGGAAAAAAGAGGAGTTGATAAATAACAATGAATTTAATATCTTGTTGGCGTCTCTTATTGATGCGGCTGATTTCGTGGCGAATATCTCCGGAACATACGGAGCTTATTTAAAAATATGGCGTTCTATGGCCTTAAAACCATTTACTATAAAAATGCCAGAGTTAGTTGAGAGTAATATTGACCACGAAATTTATAAAGAAGATTCAAATAGTATTATTGATAAACTTAAAAGCGATATACTTTATATTGATCCACCTTATAACTCACGACAATATGCACCTAATTTTCATATTCTTGAAACTTTAGCTTGCTGGGATAATCCTACAGTTGATGGTAAAACCGGTCTGAGGCCATATGATAATCAAAAATCAGCTTACTCCCAAAAGGAGAAAAGTAAAGAAGCTTTTTCTGATTTAATAAATAAAGCAAGAACCGATTATATATTAATGAGTTATAATAATGAAGGAATCATTTCTGAGGATTTTATATTAGGTGTTTTAAGTAAAAAAGGCAAAGTAAAAATTTATAAGAAAGATTATCGTCGTTTTCGTACCGAAAGAGACCATGAAAAAAGACATTATAAAGTTCCCGATAATAGAGTCCGGGAAATTATTTATTTTGTAAAAACTTAAACTTATGAACTCATTCAAAGATATTGCCTATCAAATTTTGAAAGAAGCGGGAAAACCGCTTCATAGCAAAGAGATAACAAAAATTGCACTTCAACGCGGTTGGCTTAAAACTGCAGGCAAAACTCCCGAGGCGACAATGAACGCTCAGCTTGTTGTTGATACAAATAGCAAAGGTGAATTATCGCGATTTAAAAAAACTGGTCCAAGTGTTTTTGCAATTAACGACAAAATAGTAGAAATTGAAGAAGACTCAAGGCCAGATCGAATTATAGAGGAATTAGAAATTGAAGAAGAAAAGGAAGTTGAGGGTGGTTATATTGGTAAGGCTGGCGAGCACGCTGTTCTTTCCGAATTACTTTTTAGGGGTTATAATGCCGCCTTGATGTCGGTAGATGTTGGGGTTGATATAATGGCCAGCAAAAATAATGAAACTTTTAGCATCCAAGTAAAGACAAGAAATATTAGCAAAAAGCATGATGCATTTCATTTTAATTTACGGATTGTTTCTTTCGAAAGGCATAACACTGGAAGAACATTTTACATCTTCATTTTGCGCGAAAAGGGCAAATTAGATTATCTCATTTTACCACTTAATGAAATTGAAAAATCAATTGATGAGGAATTTATACATGTTGTTGGAAAAGGGAAATTATATCGTATAACAATAAAAAACCGGGCTGGAAAAATTTATTTAGGCAGGAGAGAAAATGATGTGTCGTATTATTTAAATCGATGGGATATTATAAAATAGATCTTGTTACGTAGCATGCTACGTAACATATAAAATATGAAAAAATATATTAGAAAAATAACAAGAGTAGGGAAAAGAAGTTTGGCGGTTGTTATTCCGGCAGAAATTATTGATGAATTAAAAATAAGAGAAAAACAGAAGGTAGTTTTAAGAAGGTCTGGTAAAAAAATTATTATTGAAGACTGGCTAAAGTAAATTTTCGAATTTTCCAATTTACGAATTTACGAATTTTTAATAAATAAGAAATTATGATATATATAGCCGTAATTATAATATTTTTCGCTCTCGCTATCATCGCGATAGTTATGGGCGCCAGAGAAGATAGAAAGAAGAAATAAATTTATAGGTGGCACGTCAGTTTCAATTATTATGAATTATTTTATTATTTTTTTTATTATTGTAGCAACAGCAGTAGCTCTTTTTGTTAAATGGAAACTTCCATATTGGATAGGGCGAGGAGGAGAAAAATTTGTTACCAAAAAATTACTTCAACTTGACGCGATTCATTATAAAGTTTTGAACGACCTTTTACTGCCCTCCAGCGGTAGCCTGGATACAACTCAAATTGATCATGTTGTTGTTTCGAATTACGGTATTTTTTGTATTGAAACTAAGGCATATCAGGGGTGGATTTTTGGAAATGCCAATCAAGAAAATTGGACACAGGTTATATTTCGGCACAAAGAAAAATTTTACAATCCCTTGCGACAAAACTATGCTCATGTAAAAGCAGTTGAAGAACTAGTAAAATCCAAATACTCCAAAGCGCAGATTTTTTCATTGGTAGCTTTTCCTGATGCTGATAAATTAAAAATCTCTGGAACTGATTCGGTTGGATTTGCGCGTGATGTGGTAAGAAAAATTGAAAGCTTTACCAATTTTATTTTCTCTGATACTGAAAGAGATGAAATTTGTGAAATATTAACGAAGGCAAATATTATAGACAAAGAAGCGCGTAAATTACACGATCAAGGTGCAAGAGAGTTAAAAAGATAAAAGGCAACATGCCAGTTTAGTTAGCAGGAAATTAGAAGGTAAAATTTAAAGAAAATTAAAAAATAAATTTATGATAAGTATAGCCGCAATTATAATCTTTCTCGCTCTCGCTATTATCGCGATAGTTATGGGTGCGAGAGAAGATAAAGATAAAAAATAGATGTGGTACGTCTATATTTTGCAATGCAAAGACAAAACGCTTTATACCGGGGTGACAACCAACCTTAAACGCAGAATAGAGGAGCATAATGATTCGGTTTTGGGGGCTAAGTACACAAAAGGCAGGCGGCCGGTAAAATTAGTTTATTCTATTGGGCGAAAAAATAAGTCTGGGGCGCAAAAAGAAGAATGCCGGATAAAACGATTATCCAGGACCGAAAAACTTAAAATTATAAAAAAATAACTTTTAAATCTAAAAAACTATGCCAATTAAAAAAATCTTAAAAATTGCCGGTGTTGTTTTGCTGGTTATTTTTGTTTTGTTTTTCGGCCTGATAATTATTTCAAACAGTTTAAATAAAACGGCTAATAATGTCGCGTCTAATGAGTCGGGGGGCGGAACATTGGGTATGTTTCAGACCGGCGCTCCGTCAACTAAGTCAAGCTCCGTGTATTCCGCCGAAGTAGCCATGGATTCAGATACGGCCGTGGGGCGGGAATCGGCTCCCGGAGTCGCGGCCGCGATTGATAAAAAAATTATCAAAACCGGAGATTTAAATTTAAAAGTGGAAAAGGCGGAAACGGCGGCGGAAAGCATAACCAATATCGCCAAGTTAAATAAGGGGGAAGTTTCCAGTTCTAATTTTTCCGAGTCAACTCGGGGGACAAAATACGGCTCAATAACCATCCGCGTGCCCTTCGAGAATTTTGATACGGCTTTTGCGGCCATTAAAAAAGTCGCCACCCAGGTAATATCGGAAGAGAGCAACGCCCAGGATATAACGGCAGAATATATTGATTTGGAAGCGCGCCTTAAAAATACGCAGGCCGAAGAGGCTTCATTTGTCGTCCTGCTTAAACGTTCGGGTAAAGTTGAGGAAATTCTCGCCGTCACCAAAGAAGTGGCCAGAGTGCGCGGAGAAATTGAACAGCTCCAGGGCCAGTTGCGCTATCTGAATTCGCAAACCGATATGTCAACCATAACGGCTGATTTAAGCGAAGACCCGGAGATTGCTTCGGCGAGCCAGGACTGGCGGCCCTGGCAAGTGGTTAAACTTTCGGTTAAACAACTCATAACCAGCGGCCAAAATTTTATTGATGGCTTGATTGCCTTTTTGATTGTAGTTCTGCCCATGTTAATAATTTATGGTTTTATAATCTGGCTGCTTTACTGGTTTGGCAAGAAAATCTACCGCCATTTTAAGCCCTAACTTATATTTTAATTCTCCGGGAGATCCTACCTTGCGTTGGCTTGAAGAAGTGCAGTTTACGAGAACAGGCGACAGTGTCTCCGCTAAATATAAAACATTTTCATCTGCGAGAGGCTTTGGAATAACTTGCACGTATTTTGGCACCAGGCAATAATTTTCAAATTAAATTAACTATAGGGAAAAAGAAGGGGGAATAACTCCCCGCAACCCCCCCTTACTAAAGGGGGAGAAGGCACGAAATCCCCCAGCTCCCTTTTTGATAGGGGGGCGATATAACGCTGTCCCCCTTAGCAAGGGGGATAAAGGGGGTTTAACGTAAAATCCCCCTGGCCCCCCCTTGTTAAAGGGGGAACTTATCCCCTTACTAAGGAGGGCAACTAATATGAGAAGAAACTTTTTATATAGTCCGAAATTAAAGATAAGAGCCAAAAGATTGAGGAATGAAATGACAATCGCTGAAAAGAAAATTTGGCATGAATATTTAGCAAATAACAAATACAGATGGTTAAGGCAAAGGCCAATAAATAATTATATAGTTGATTTTTATTGTCCAGAATTAAAATTAGTCATAGAAGTGGACGGAGAAACTCATTTACGGGAAAAAGATTTAGCTTACGATCTAAAAAGAACAAAGGATTTAGAAAAATTAGGATTAAAAGTTTTACGATTTTGGAACGACGATATTTTAAGCGGTCTTCATGTAGTGGGCGAAATTATTGATAAAGAGATTGGTAAGCTAAAAAGATAAAATCCCCCTAACCCCCTTTGCCGAAAGGGGGAGAGAAATCCCCCTTCGTCCCTCCGCTAAATCCCCCCAACCCCCTTTATTCCGCCGACGCTAAAGCTTTGGTGGACAAGCAAGGGGGAGAGAAATCCCCCTTCGTCCCCCTTTGACGAAAGGGGGTTGCCTGTGGATAACCTTTTTGGAAAAATTAATTTTTTCGCTAATAATAAGGGAAAATTTGGAAAATTTGATTTATTTTAATTATTTTGCTTATTAACTTGACATATTTTTTCAGAGCTGTTAGTATAAGAGAAAGTAACTAACTAATATAAGTGATATAAGAAACGTTGGAAAAACGGAAATATTTGCGTTCCTTTTTGCGCTATTTACCCGTTTTTTATTTTTGCCCCATTAGTCCCGCTATTAGAAATAAATAATGCTTTGTTAGGATTTCTAACAGGGTAAACCTTGCGAATAAAATCCCCATGCTTTTTAATTTTATCCCGCCACTATATTTTATTGATGGTAGGCGGGATCCCGCCCGCCCCGCTACCGCGGTGGCTTAAGCGGTGATAACCTCTTTACCCCCAAGGTGATTTATTCTTTCCTTTCTAACTTAATTAAATAACTTTTTCGAACTCAAAGCCAAAAGGCCTTGAGGTTTTTTGTTGTCCGAAATTATTATCCATAGATTTATCTTATGTCTAATATTAAGGCGCAAAATATTAAAACCGGTAAGGCCGCTGCTGGCCTAGAGGAAATAATGCCTATGCCCGATCTGATAGAGATTCAGAAAGATTCTTATGATTGGTTTTTAAAAGAAGGGCTGGCCGAGCTTTTTGATGAAATTTCTCCGGTAACGGATTTTATCGGCCGGGATTTAGAATTGTATTTTGAAGATTATTATCTGGACGAGCCGAAATTTGATGAAACTGAAAGCAAGGCGAAAAATACTACTTTTGAAGCTTCGTTGCGGGTAAAAACCCGCTTAGCCAATAAAAGAACGGGTGAAACAAACAGCCAGGAAGTATTTTTGGGCGATTTTCCCTTAATGACAAAAAGAGGGACTTTTATTGTCAACGGCATTGGAAGAGTGGTCGTTTCCCAGCTCATCAGGAGCGCCGGCGTTATTTTTACCTCTAATTTCATTAAGGGGAAGAAATGCTATGGGGCAAAAATTATCCCTAATCGCGGCGCCTGGCTGGAAATCGAAACTGACCTTAATAAAGTCATCTGGGTAAGGATTGACCGGAAAAGAAAAGTGGCCATAACTTCGCTTTTGCGGGCTTTTGGTTATGACAGCGACGAAAAAATAAAGCAGCTATTTTTCGGCAAGGAAGGTTTTGTCATTAGCGGTAAGGAAGAATCCAATAAGAAAGTTACGAATGAAGAGGTGATGAGTTATGTGGAAGCGACCATTTCCCGGGATGTGGCCAAAAATGAGGCTGAAGGCTTGCAGGAAGTGTATAAAAGAATCAGGCCGGGAGATCTGGCCGCCACCGACAATGCCCGCCAGTTAATCTATTCAATGTTTTTCCGGTTTGACCGCTATGATTTCGGCCGGGTCGGCCGCTACAAATTAAATAGAAAGTTTAGTTTTGATGTTCCCAATAAAAAAGAAAACAGAATTTTAAGAAAAGAGGATTTATTAGCGGTGGTAAAGGAAGTAATAAGGTTAAATATTACCGGTGAGCAGGAAGACGATATTGACCATCTTGGCAATCGGCGCGTTCGGGCTATCGGCGAATTAATCCAGAACCGGTTCCGGGTAGGCCTGGCCAGAATGGAAAGGATTATAAAAGACAGAATGAGCACCGCTGATATCACCAGTTTAACGCCGAACAAACTGATAAACGCCCGGCCGGTAATCAGCGTGGTCAAGGAATTTTTTATGTCTTCCCAGCTTTCCCAGTTTATGGACCAGACAAATCCTTTGGCTGAACTGGAGCATAAGCGCCGGTTATCAGCTATGGGCCCCGGGGGACTGACGCGCGAGCGGGCCGGTTTTGACGTCCGGGATGTGCACACCACCCACTATGGCCGCATTTGCCCGATTGCCACGCCGGAAGGGCCGAATATCGGTTTAGTTGGTCATTTGGCCAGCTATGCCAAACTTAATAAATACGGATTTTTGGAAGCGCCTTATAGGCGGGTGCTTCATGACCTTAAAAACGATCCGAAAATTATTATTGACCATATTGCCCGCCAAGATATTGGCGAGGTAAAAGAATTAACTCTAGAAGATTTAGGCGGGGAAAAAGAAATTTTTTATGCAAAAGTTAAAGAAGATAAAAAGGGCGGAGTTATTGTAAAGGAAGGGGAAAAGATAAGCAAAATCCAGGCGGAGGAGATAGCTAAGAAAATTGACAGCCGGGTTCTTATTCCCGTCAAGCCAAGAGTGACGGACGAAATCGTTTATCTGGATTCTTTTCAGGAAGAAAAATATATTGCCACCGCCGCTACCACGCCGATTGATAATGACGGTTATTTTTTGGTTGACAAATGCGAAGTGAGAAAATACGGGCAGCCGGCTACCGATGAAGTAGATAAGATTGATTTCTTCGGCGTGGCCGCCAACCAGATTATTTCTATTGCCACTTCTTTAATTCCTTTTATGGAACATAATGACGGGCAAAGGGCTTTGATGGGAACGAATATGCAACGCCAGGCCGTGCCTTTGATAGAAAACGAAGCGCCGATTGTCGGTACCGGCATTGAAGGCCGGGCGGCCCGCGACTCCGGCCATGTGATCATAGCGGAGGAAGACGGAGAAGTAATCAAGGCCGACTCTTCGGTGATTGAAATGAAAAACAAGAAAGACAAAATAACAAGATACGAATTAACGAAATTTTTGCGGTCAAACTCGTCTACTTGCATAAATCAGAGGCCGATTGTTAATGTGGGCGATAAAGTAAAGAAAGGGGAAATTATAACCGATGGCCCGGCCATTGCGGAAGGCGAATTATCTTTGGGGAAAAATGTTTTGGTGGCTTTTATGACCTGGGAAGGCTTTAATTATGAGGACGCGATTATTATTTCTGAACGTCTGGTGAGAAAAGACGTTTATTCCTCGATTCATATAGAAAATTATACGATTGATGTCAGAGATACGAAACTCGGCCCGGAAACGGTAACTAATGATATCCCCAATATCAGCGAAGAGAAATTAAAGAATCTTGACGAAGAGGGAATTATTCGCATTGGCGCCGAAGTTTCTTCCGGTGACATTTTAGCCGGTAAAATTACGCCCAAGGGCGAAACGGAGCTGTCAGCCGAGGAAAAATTATTGCGGGCGATTTTCGGCGAGAAAGCTAAGGATGTGCGTGACTCATCTCTTTATTTGGAACATGGCGAACATGGCAAGGTGGTTGACATAAAGATTTTTTCCCGCGAGGAAGGCGATAAACTTTCCGCCGGAGTTTTAAAGTCAATCCAGATATCGGTGGCTAATTTAAGGAAAATACAGGTGGGCGACAAAATGGCCGGCCGTCACGGCAATAAAGGCGTGATTTCCAAGATCGTTTCGGTTGAAGATATGCCTTATATGGAGGATGGGACGCCGATTGATATAATTTTATCTCCTTTAGGGATTATTTCCCGCATGAACTTGGGTCAGCTTTTAGAAACCCATTTGGGTTTCGCCGCCAAAAAACTTGGGTTTAGGGTAATATCTCCGGCTTTAAACGGCATCAGCGAAGACTATATAAAGGAAGAATTGAGGCGGGCCGGGCTGACGGAAGACGGCAAAGTTATTTTGCATGACGGGAAAACCGGCGAATCTTATGATAATAAAATTGCTGTTGGTTTTATGTATATACTTAAACTTAACCATATGGTTGAGGATAAAATTCACCAGCGGTCTATCGGTCCTTATTCCTTAATAACGCAGCAGCCTTTAGGCGGAAAAGCCCAGTTTGGCGGTCAGCGTTTCGGAGAAATGGAAGTTTGGGCCTTGGAAGGCTATGGCGCCGCCCATACTCTGCAGGAAATTTTAACTATTAAATCAGATGATGTTCCGGGCCGAAGCAAAGCTTATGAGGCTATTATTAAAGGTGAAACCATAAATAAGCTTAATGTTCCGGAATCCTTTAACGTTTTAGTGCGGGAGCTTAAAGGCTTATGCCTGGATGTAGAGTTATTAGGCGGAGACAAGAGAGCTGAAAATGATATTAATAGTGGTGGCGATAGTAAGGAAAGATACGAAAGAAGCGATAAGAACATATATAAAAAATAAAAATAAAATTCTTAATTCCT
>Ga0265594_1002707_pt1 | contig 12350 bp, 11 predicted proteins | sample saktaG_11_FD_190147 | JGI IMG/M metagenome (GOLD analysis project Ga0265594, IMG submission 190147) | Saline water microbial communities from Sakinaw Lake, British Columbia, Canada - sak_2011_5_24_80m | ecosystem: Environmental > Aquatic > Non-marine Saline and Alkaline > Saline ... | reverse complement strand
CGGCGGCCAGTTTCACGGCGCCGTAAGCATGGGCCAGCGACCTGCGAACCGGCAGACCGGAAAGCGGAAAATTCTCCATCGCCCGCTGCGTATGGATGCCCCACAACGCTTCAGCAGGAATTTCCAGCTCCCCGAGACTGTCCTTCTCAGAACGATATTCCGACATCTAGGCCGCCTCTTTTGTATTTTCAATGATTCTGCGGATGAGCGCCAGCATTGCTTCCCAATCATCCGCCGGAATCAGAATCTGGTCCGTCATCAGGCCGTATTTATCCGTCAGTTGAATCCGATACAAGGGCATCACAAAATCGACGTCCCCGGCGTAATATGACCAGCGTGGCCCCTTGATTTCACAAAAATACGAAGAGATGCGCCATTCTTTGTCGAGCAGTTCCGCCACTAGCCTCAATTTTGGGCGTAGTGATCTGGCCGAGTTTTCGATTTTCTGCAGTTCGGATAGAAGTTTTTGCCCGCGATTAGATGTAGACATCTCGGTCACCTCTGCTGGTCTGTTCGTAATATTCCATAAAATTCGATAAGAGGCTGCCCTTCCGGTAGAAAGCTTCCTTTTGGATCTCTTCCAACTCTTTCCGAATCAGTCTTTCACCGATCTCTTTGGTTTCCGGCGAGGCGTAATCGTCCAGGTATTCGCGAAAGGTCAGCACAGCGTTGAGTTTGCAGAACTTGCCCTCGACGCAGCCTTTTAAAAGCCCCATGATCTTATCGCCGGTCCGGCCGCAGCGATAGCCCGCCGTGCAGAACGAAGTGATCATGCCCATTTCGGCCAGTTCACGGATCACGGTATCCAGGCGGCGCGTGTCACCGAGCATGAATTGCTGCTTGTCCTGCTCCTGAAATGCGTAATTCTGCTCCTCGGCCAGTTTTTTCATAGCCTCCGTATAGCCGCCGATGCCGATATTTGTGGACGCGTCGGTCTGGGTGCAGCCCACTCGAATCACCTCTTTTTTCAATTCCGGATTTTCGCGGGCGGTGATGATCAATCCGGTGTAAGGCACCGATAAGCGCAGCACGGTCACGAGTTTTTTAAAATCCTCATCGGAGACTTTCGAGCGGGATGAAGTGCTCAGGTCCGAACCTTCCGCCGGAGTCATACGTGGAAAAGAGATCGTATGCGGTCCGATTCCGAAGCGGCGTTCCAGGTCGATGGCGTGGTTAAGCAATCCCATCACCTCGAAACGCCAATCGTAAAGTCCGAAAAGCGCTCCGATCGCGACATCGTCAATCCCGGCTTCCATGGCGCGATGGAGTGCATAGAGCCGCCAACGGTAATTGCCCTTGAGGGTATTCGCCGGATGCAGGTCCACATAGGTCTGCTTATGATACGTCTCCTGAAAAACCTGGTATGTTCCGATACCGGCTTCCCAGAGCTTCTTCAGATCGGCGACAGACATCGGGGCCGCATTGATATTCACGCGGCGAATGTTGCCGTAACCGTGGCGGGCTTTTTTCCTGACATCGTAAATCGTGCGGACCGTATCGACCATATAATCCACATCCGAACGGGGATGCTCGCCGTAAACCACGATCATGCGTTTATGACCTTCGGAAATGACCGCCTCGGTTTCCTGGCGCACTTCATCCATCGTCAGAATGCGGCGTTTCTCGGTTGTGTTTTCTAGGCGAAAACCGCAGTAGGCGCAATTATTGACGCAGAGATTGCTGCAATAGAGCGGCGCAAAAAAGACAATGCGGTTGTCGTAAACCTTTTGCTTGACCTTCAAGCCGGTCTCGTACATCTCCTGCCAGAGGGCTTCATCCCGGACATGCAGCAGCGCAGCCGTCTCTTCCGGCTCCAGACGTTCGATTGCGAGTGATTTCTGCAGAATATCGCGGATGCGGGACGGGTCGGGATTATGGTTGTTTTTCAATTGTCGGGTGATCTGATCCTCATCGATAAAATCTTTTCCGTCAATGAGATACTTATCGATTTCATCCTGGCGAATGACATTTTTAATCCAGGATTTTGTATCGACTTTAGCACTTGCGGTTTCCATGTGATCTCCTTTTAGTAAGTGGCTGGCTGCCGGTGAAATTTCGGTGAATTCCCCCGCGCAAACGAGGGCCGGTAACCGGCCTTCTGTATGATATCCAAAATGATTTCCAAAGATTCTTCGGCCCCGGCGTTGTCCTGATTCTTGCCGGGATAAATGTTGTAGAGTTCTCTAACGCGCTTTGGCGTGAAGGAAGGCATGATGACGTTCGCTCCGACCTGCAACCCCCTGATCCGGGCGCCGGGTTGGATGGAGTGCAAGGCGCTGGTCGAAGGCATGTTGGCCATCGGATTCAGGATCCGGACCAAAGCCAGCGTGCGCAGGGCCAGATCGAGATCTCCGTTTTTTTCGGTTTTAAAGGGCGTTTGCGGATGCGCCACAAACGGTCCCAAACCAATCATGTGCAGATCCAGTTCGGTCAGACGCAGAATAGCTCCGGCTAGGCCATCAAGGGTCTCGCCCGGCAGACCGATCATCATCCCCGATCCGGTTTCGTAGCCCAGCTGACGAATTCTCTCCAGACAGGCATAACGTTCTTGCCAATCGTGACCCGGACGGGCGTTTGTGTATACGGTTAAGTCCATGCTCTCCAAACGCAGCAGATAGCGATCGGCGCCGGCGTGACGCCATTTTTCCAGGGTTTCGAAATCCCGCTCACCCAGGCTCAGGGTAATGGCCACATCGTAGCGCCGCTTGATCTCGCGAATGATGCGGGCGATGAAATCATCATTAAAATAGGGATCTTCCCCGCTCTGCAGCACGATCGTCGGGATGCGATGCCGGACGATTTCATCGGCGCAATCCATTATTTCATCGAAACTGAGACGATAGCGCAAAATGCCGCGGTTCTGCGCGCGCAGACCGCAGTACAGGCAGTTCTGCTTGCAGTGATTCGAGAATTCGATGATTCCGCGCAGGTAAACCTCGTCACCGAAATTCTCGCGACGCAGGCGGTCGGCCCCGGCATAGAGCCCGGCGTCATCCGCGCCCTGTAAATATTTTCTGATCGAATCGATATTCATGCTGATTTCTGTCATATTTGCAGCGAGGTGGATTTTACTTTGACGCTCTTGATCTGCCCCAGCCTTCCGGTGAGCGCACCGAGTTCATCGGTTGTCATCGCCAGGATAAGGAAGATAATCGCCACGTTCTTATCCGGCATCGGGTAACCAATCCGCAGCTGGATTTTCTCCGCAAATTCGTGCAGCAGTTCGCCCACCGAGCGAAAAGCAGCACTACGGTCATAGACGGTAATCGTCGTAGTATGTACTCTGGTCTGCATAAAAACGCCCCATCTTTGTATTCAAAGAATGGGGCATTCTATCGGACAGAAATATATTCGATCTGCTCCATCCCTTGATGTTAGACACATCCTTCATCGCAGGACATAATGGAAATTTACTCTGAAATCAAAGCATGGCAAAGAACAAAGCGCCGCGGGTCGGTTCAGGCGGCGTTTTTCAGATACACGGTAAATTCGCTGCCGACGTTCTCGGCGCTTTTCACGTCGACGGTTCCGTCGTACAACTGAACAATTTTTTTAACGATGGACAATCCCAGCCCGCTGCCGAGTATGTTGCGCGTTTTGCTGTTTTTAATCCGCACAAACTCCTGGAACAGGCGCGCGGTTTCTTCTTTAGACAGGCCGACGCCGGTATCTTTAACGGCGATCGAGATTTCGCCGTCACGACGGCCTAGATTGATATCCACCCGCCCGCTGTCGCGATTGTATTTTACGGCATTGGAGATGAGATTGTTCATGACTATCTCAACTTCGCTCGGATCACAGTAGAATTCGATCGGCTCAGCGGCCTGCAAGTCGAGTGTGATCGCCCTTTTACGGGCATCCGGCAAGACCGTTTCCATCGACTTGCGGACGATGTCCTGCAAAACAACTTTCTGCATTTCGCGTTTCTTCTGCCCGGACTCGATGCGGGTCAGATCGAGTAGATCGAGAATCAATTTGCGCATGCCCTGGATGCGAATCAGGCTGCGCGCAATCATCTCCTGATAGTCATCCACCCTATCACCGCCGACGCGGCTGTCCATCAGATTCAGATAGCCTTCAACGGCATTCAGCGGTGACTTCAGTTCATGCCCGAGCACCGAGATAAACTGGAAGCGGACCTGGTGCTTTTCCAGGGCCAGTTTACGCAGTTGCCGGGCGTACAGCAGGCTTTCGGCGGCCTTTTTGATAGTGGCGCGCAATTCCGCCGGCTCGAACGGTTTGGCCAGGAAATCGAAGGCCCCGCGTTTCACAGCGGTCACTGCCGTTTCGAGCGAAGCAAACGCCGTGATCATGATCGTAACCATTTCGGCATCTTTGACCGTGATCTTTTCCAGCAGTTCCAGGCCGCTCATACTCGGCAATTTATAATCCAGCAGCAGGATATCGGGACGGTTTTCCGTGATCTTCTCCAGCGCCGTTTCGGCGCTTTCCGCCATATCTACGTCGAACCCGAATTCATCTTCCATACCGGGAAGCATCATCGTGTAATTGCGTAGCGCCTTTTTAATTCCCAGGCACATGCCCAGTTCATCGTCGACAACCAGTGTGCGGAGTTTTTCCATTGATCAATCCTTCAGGTACTTTTTGATCTCAGCCAGCAACTGCTCGAAACGGATCGGTTTGGCGAGGAAGGCATCGGCCTTAACCCACGAGCGTTCCTCATTCGTAGCAACATCGAATTCCAATCCCGTCTCACTTGCCACGGCTGTGACCAGAATGACCGGAATGGATTCGTCTTTTTTCTTAATATGGTAAGCCAGCGCGAATCCGGCGTCGCTGTGCTCCATCATCAGATCGAGAATGGCCAGGTCCGGCCGGAATTTTTTAAGCATCTCTTCAGCCTCCTGCAGGCTCTCGGCGGTTGTAATCTCAAAACCGTGAACCTTCAGTTGCGTCTTGGTCTGTATTAAAAAGTCAATGTCGTCATCGACGAGGAGAATATGTTTTTTTTCGTTTTCCATGGCGCTCGATTCCTTTTTCATATTCGATTGTTCGAAAATTTTATTAACAACTTTCGATCTTCTTAATTCTCTTTTTTCGGGGTAGCGTTATCCTGAAATTGGTTCCGGTGGGACCCGCCAGTAGGTCGCAATTGGAGTCAACCCGAATATCGCCATTATGCATCTTGACAATTCCGTAGATGATGGATAATCCCAGGCCGGTCCCCAAACCCAGCTTCTTGGTCGTAAAGAACGGCTCAAATATTTTCGTCAGATGATCCTTGGGTATTCCGCAGCCGGTATCGCTGATCTCCAGATACAGCCATTCCGTGTCTGCTGAAGCTTTGATGCGAACCTCGCCGCCGTCGGGTAAGGCCGTCAAACTGTTGTTCACCAGATTGGTGATCACCTGAATAATCTGGTCATGATCGATTTCGGCGCCGGGATTATCGCCCAGTTCATTTTGAAATGTCAGAGTGATATTTGCTGGCGTCTGCACGGTTTTCAGGAAATTTTCGACCATACCCGTAACATTGACGGTTTTGTAGCTGACCTTGTTCTGGCGTGCAAAGTTCAATAGGCCGGAAACGATATTCTTGCAGCGATCGGCTTGCTCGACAATCATTTTGAGGTCATCGGCCATCTCCGACTTCTGGTCGACTTCCTCGGCCAGCAGGTGGGCGTACATCAACACCACACCGAGCGGATTGTTGACTTCATGCGCGATGCCGGCCGCCAATTGGCCCATGCTGGCCATTTTCTCGGCCTGGATCAGCGCAGCCTTGGTTTTGTCGAGGTTCTCGTGCGACAGGTTTAATTCCCGGATGCTATTGTGCAATCTTTCGATCGTATACGGCAGGCACATCTCGGACTCCGCCAGGCCTTTATAAATCGCAATGGCATGTTCCCGGCAGGTCTCGTACCCGCAGGCGCCGCAATTCAGTTCATCATCGGGCTTGACCTTGCCCAGCCGTTGCAGAATTTCAATCACCGCCTCTTCGGCCGGATCGGCGATCCTCTGATCATTCGGGATGAATACCCTGGATAAATCCAACTCTTCGAATTGATCCATATATGCCTGCCAGACGGCAGGATCGCGCCTGGAACTGACCTTGCGAACGTGGTTGCTGACCAGTGTCCGGCGGCGGTAAAGCGGATATTTAGTGCGCATCCCGGCGCCCATGATGCAGCCATCGCAGCAGAGCACATCGAGTAACCTGGCGTCCAGATCACCGGAACCAAACTCCATAATCGCGTCGATAAAGTTCGTGCGTCCGTTGGCGGATACGACCTCGCCGCTGATTAAATCTTCAGTGATTCCGGCTGCTTCCAGTAGTCCGCGCCGGATCGGAAAAAGATTGCCGCGGCCGGCGTGCGGCGGGTCGAAATCGCTCGGCGTAACATCCTCGAGAAGAGTGTGCGCCTTTTCGAACATCTGATGGATTTCCTGAAATGTCAGGACCTCGTCGATTTCGCCCTCTAACTCCTGGCTGTAGGCCTCACCCATCTTGGCCACGCACGGACCGATGAAAATCATGCGTAAGTCCTTGCCATGTATTTCGTGCAAAGCCCGGGCAGTGGCAACCATAGGCGACACAACCGGTGCGATTTTATCGATCAACTCGGGATGATAGCGTTTGATATAGCCAAAAACCGCCGGACAGGCGCTGGAGATATGGCGGTCATTGCTCTGTTCGAGTAATTCACGCATTTTACGGCCGACCAGGTCAGCTCCAAAACCTACCTCGTTAACCAGATCAAAACCCAGCGCACGAATCTTGCCGACGAATTCGCGATAATCCATTTCATAAAAATCCGCCGGAAAACTGGGTGCAATAATCGCCGCCACCCGATCACCGGATTGCAGGATTTCCTGAACTTCGATGATGGAACTCTGGACGACCTTGGCGCCCTGTGAACAGACCCGCACGCAATTCCCGCAACCGATACAACGATGCGGAATCACCTCGGCCTGCCCCTCGACAATCCGGATAGCTTTGGCCGGGCACTCGCGCACACATGTGTAGCATGCCCGGCACTTGCCTTTAATGGTTCGGACCAGCGGTTCCAGTTTGCGATTTACCACGCCATGATCTCCTAGTGTAAGACTTCTCTCTTGCTGTATTTCGTATGCAGCAGCTGGTGACTCTTTTCGCCCAGCGGTTCACCTAAAAAGTCTGCGTATATTTTTTCAATATTTTTATTGCGATGAGATAATCTGTTCAAGGCATCCCGATCGATGGTATAGAGTGCCTTCATGCGGGCTTTGATCTCATCGAGATTGGCCGAAAGCGGCTGACCGCCGCCGGCAATACAGCCGCCCGGACAGGTCATCACTTCAATAAAATGAATGTCGTCGCGGCCGTTCCTGATCTCTTCCAGCACTTTTCTGGCATTGCCGAGTCCGCTCACAGCGACCAGGCCGAGTTTAATACCGGCAATTTCCACATGCACTTCTTTGGTACCGTCCAGCCCGCGTAGGGCTTGAATTTTGGGATCCTCCATGTCTTTCCCGGTCAGAAAGAAATGCGCGCTGCGCACGGCTGCTTCCATCACGCCGCCCGAAACGCCGAATAATTTTCCGGCCGAACTGCGCTCGCCAAAGGGCGTATCATTGCCCTCAGGATTCAGTTCATTCAGATCCAGGCCGCGCAGTTTAATCAGGCGCGCGAGTTCGCGGGTTGTCAACACCGCATCAACATCGGAAATCCCGTTGCGTCCCATCTCGGGCCGGCCGGCCTCGAATTTCTTAGCCGTGCAGGGCATAATCGATACGCTGAATATTTTGGAGGGATCAATACCCTCTTTTTCGGCAAAGTAGGTCTTGATGATGGCACCCATCATCTGCTGCGGGCTCTTGCAGGTCGAAAGGTTGTCCGTAAATTCCGGGAAAAACTCTTCCACATATTTTATCCAACCCGGTGAACAACTGGTCATCAGCGGCAATTTCCCACCGTTTTTAAGACGATGCACCAGTTCGGATGCTTCTTCCATTATTGTCAGATCCGCGGAAAAGGCCGTGTCAAAAACGCGATTAAAACCGATACGCCGCAAGGCGGCCGTCATCTTGCCCAGAACATCCTGCCCGGCTTTTAGCCCAATGGTTTCGCCAAGCGATACCGAGACGGCCGGAGCATGCTGAACAACCACAAACTTATCCGGATCGGCAATCGCGTCCATCACTTCTTTAAGGTGGCTCTTCTCGCGCAGGGCGCCGGTCGGGCACACGGCAATACACTGACCGCAATTGATGCAGCTGGATACATTCAAGCCTTCGTTGAACGTCGTTCCTACTATTGTTTTGCTCCCCCGGTTAATAAAATCAATCGCGCTGACCCCCTGAATTTCCTCGCAGACGCGCACGCATTTGCCGCAAAGAATGCATTTCGAGGGATCGCGCACGATCGAGGGACTCGACAAATCGATATGATAATCGCTCTTTTGGCCACTGTAGCGGCGTTCCCGGACGCCCAGCTCCTCGGCCAGGGTCTGCAATTCACATTCCCCATTACGGACGCAGTAGAGGCAGTCATCCGGGTGACTGGCCAGAAGCAGTTCGATGATGGTTTTACGCGCTTTGATGGCGCGCGGTGAATGGGTCTGAATCTTCATGCCTTCCTGCACGGGATAGGCACAGCTGGGAATCAACCCGGTCCAGCCTTCAATTTCCACCACACACATGCGGCAGGCCCCGCTGGGGAACAGGCCTTCCATGTAACAGAGCGTTGGCACTTTAACGCCTTCCCGTTTGAGAGCGGTTAAAATCGTCTCTCCCGGGTTGGCCTGAACTTTTCTATTATTGACTTCGATATTGATCACAGCCTGGGTCACTCCTATTTGGCCGTCACGGCATTAAAACGACATACCTGAACGCAACTGCCGCAGCCGATACATTTATCCTGGATGATATAGTGCGGCGTCTTCGGATTACCGACAATCGCCTCGGCCGGACACTGTCGGGCGCACACAGCACAGCCGGTACATTTGCTAGCGTCGATCTCATATTGTAATAGTTCGGTGCAGGCACCCGCCGGACATTTGCGTTCGTAGATGTGGGATTCGTATTCATGGCGAAACCAGCGCAGGGTGCTCAGGACCGGATTAGGCGCCGATTTTCCCAGACCGCAAAGACTGGTATCTTTGATCACGCCGGCCAGACGATTAAGGTACATAACCCCCTTAAAACGTTCCAACGCCTGTAGTTCATTCTCATTCTTGCGGTTGCGGGTGATGCTCTTCAGAATTTCCAGCATCCGTTTCGTGCCTTCCCGGCAGGGGATACACTTACCGCAGCTTTCACGCTGGATAAAATCCATGAAAAATTTGGCAATATCAACCATGCAGGTAGTCTCGTCCATCACCACCAAACCGCCCGAACCCATCATGGCGCCAACCGTTTGCAGCGATTGATAATCTATTTCGATATCGAGGTGCTGGGCCGGAATACATCCGCCGGAGGGCCCGCCGATCTGCACGGCTTTGTAGGCCTTGCCATCCGGAATGCCTCCACCGATTTCATAAATGATGTCACGCAATTTGGTGCCCATCGCAACCTCAACGAGGCCGGTCCGGTTGATTTTACCCGATAGTGCAAAAACCTTCGTTCCCTTACTGTTTTCGGTTCCGATCGATCGAAACCAATCCGTCCCGTTAGTGACGATGGCGGCCAGGTTGGCGAGGGTTTCCACGTTGTTGACCACGGTCGGCTTATTGAACAGACCACTTTCGGAAGGAAAGGGAGGGCGAGGACGAGGCATGCCGCGTTTTCCTTCAATGCTGTTCATCAAGGCTGTTTCCTCTCCGCAGACAAACGCACCGGCACCTTTTTTAATTACAATATCCAGATTAAATCCGCTGTCGAGGATATTCTGTCCTAAAAGTCCGTATTCTTTTGAGCGGGCGATAGCTTCCCTGAGCCGCTGAATTGCAAGAGGGTATTCGGCCCGGATGTAGATATAGGCCTTGCTGGCGCCGATCGCGTAAGAGGAGATCGTCAGGCCTTCCAGAAGTCGATAAGGATCACCCTCGATGACCGCCCGGTCCATAAAAGCCCCGGGATCGCCCTCGTCGGCATTACAGACATAGTAGCGCTGATCGGAGGGGATTTCTCGCGCCAGTTTCCACTTTTTCGCAATGGGGAAGCCGCCGCCGCCTCGTCCTCGTAAACCGCTTTTCTCAATGAGATCGCATAAATCTTCCGCGGAGTAATTCCGCAAAACTCTGGCAAGGGCGTCGTATCCGCCCCGGGCTATATATTCATCAATGCTGGATGGATTCACGATACCGCAGTTTACTAAAACCCAGCGCGTCTGCGGGGCAAAGAAAGGATGCTCGTTAATTTTGACTACGCCGTCCCAAGCCTGCATATTTTGATTCTCGTGCTGGGCGATGACCATGTCACCGGAAATTTCACCGCGAAGAGCCGTATCGAGCAGGTTCTCAACTTTATCTTCGGTCACTTTACGAAAGGAAACCCGGGCTCTCCCGGGCAACTGAACGTCCACAATCGGTTCTTCGACACAGAGACCGATGCAGCCGACTTCGACGATATCGGCTGCGATATTTTTATCATTCAAATACTGCCCAATCCGGGCTAGCGTTTTGCCGGCGCCTGCTCCCATTCCGCAAGTACCCGTTCCGATGAAAATAACCGGCCGGTCGAGCTTCTCGCGTTTAAGACGGGCAATTCTATCTCCACGTTCTTCACGGCAATTCGGATTACTATGGCAGAGCGGTCCTCGGGTGAGACATTCAACCAGTTCCGGACAGGGTCGATTCACTTCATGCCAGCATGAATCGCAACAATGGACTTCATTAATTTTCGGCATTTGCGGTGACCTTTCTGCGATATTTTCGGAGAATTTTTCTAACACTATCGGGAGTAACACCGGCGTAAAACTCGCCGTTAATGGCAATTACGGGCGCCAATCCGCAGGCGCCGATGCAGGCAACTACTTCGAGGCTGAACACGCCATCGCGGCTGGTTTCATCAGGTTTTAGTTTTAATTCTCTTTCAACCGCATCCAGTACCTTGGCCGATCCCCGCACATGACAGGCAGTGCCGCGGCAAACCTGGATGTGGTACTGCCCAACAGCCTCAAAACGAAACTGGTTGTAGAAGGTGGCAACTCCGTAAATCTTGCTGGTCGGTAAACCAAGATGATCACCGATCACAGTCACGGCTTCTTTGGAGATATATCCCAATTCTTCCTGCACGTCCTGGAGAATGGGAATCAACGAATCGCGTTTCGCGTTCGGATAGTTTTGTAAAATTCGATTAATTGCGTCGTTCATACGGTTTCCTTTTTCACTTATTCCTTGAATAGTAGGCGACTTTTTCAACTGCCATAATCATATCCCGATCCTCAATATAAACATCCGGTGGCGTCTGCAATTTCAACGGTGCGTAATTCAAGATGCCCTTTATGCCGGCTGAAACGAGAACATCGGCCACAGCCTGGGCCTCGCCCTCAGGTACGGTGATGATTGCCAGCTGAATATCTTTCTCCTTGACAACCTTGGCCAGCTCATCAATATGGTAGCACCGAATCCCGATAATCACGCGGTCCACCAGGATCGGATCCTTGTCGAAAAGAGCACTGATGTCCATTTTGCTGCGTCGACCCTGAATATACCCGGCGATAGATCTTCCCAGATTTCCTATTCCGACGATGGCAACGTTGGTCTTGCCTCCCCGGTCGATAAATTCGCTGATGCTTTCGAGCAGCACACCGACCTTGTAGCCGTGCACCGGCGTTCCCGAATAACCGATGGACATCAGATCGCGCCGGACTTTGGCCGGTAAAGATCCCGACAGCCTGGCGAGTTCATGGGAATAGATACTTTCGCGGCCGGCTTTTTGGAGTCTCAGCAGGATTCGGCGATAGAGCGTGATTCTTTCGATCGATTTTTCGGACACATGTTCCATATAGTACCGTTCATTAGATCACATTGTGAATAAATTCACAGTTAATATACAAAATAGATCCCTTGAACGCAATGCTTTTCAAGATCTTTTTATGACTATTTATAGAAAAGACTGCCGATTTATAGATGCAGACCGATGACGATTAGCATTGCAATCGCACCGATGATTTTAGTCAATTTACCTCCAACCGCTCCAACCAGGGCACCCTTGCCGACTTCAACAGCATAAGCGTAATCCCGCTTGCGCAGATACTCGAAAATAAAAGCCCCCAGAAAAGCACCGCCGAAGGCACCGATTAAGGCGCCCAGCAAGGGAATAATCCCGGCTCCGAGAATGGCCCCCGCAATACTGCCCAGTATCGCTCCGACAGTCCCCTTCCGGGAAGCCCCGTATTTCTGACTGCCCCAGACCGTGAAGCCAAATTCGATAGCTTCCAGAATCACGGCAATCGCGAATAAATG
>Ga0265594_1002706_pt1 | contig 12360 bp, 13 predicted proteins | sample saktaG_11_FD_190147 | JGI IMG/M metagenome (GOLD analysis project Ga0265594, IMG submission 190147) | Saline water microbial communities from Sakinaw Lake, British Columbia, Canada - sak_2011_5_24_80m | ecosystem: Environmental > Aquatic > Non-marine Saline and Alkaline > Saline ... | reverse complement strand
GGCCGTGTAGAACATGTGGTAGATTCCATCTATGTAGACGACTCGAGGGTCTTCGATACCGTGTCTTTCGTAGCGGAACTCCGGAACCAAGACAGGCTCTTCGGCTCGCTCGACAACCTCCGAAGGCCCATCCAGCCTACAGTACCCTATGCTCGAATAATTCCCTTGCCGAACCGCCCGATAAAACAAGTGGAGAGTATCTCCCTTCTGGACGCAGCCGGGGTTCAATACAGCTTGGTTCTCGAACTCCCTGCCAGTAGCCTCAAGGATGACGCCCTCTCTTTTAACGTCCACCATATGATACAATTAAGATTCATTGTATAAATTAGTTACTCCCATGAGTATAGCACACATATAACCCTTTTTTAGGGTAAAATCCTATTAATGACCTTTTGTGAGGGTGTATCGGCCCGCACAGTATTTTTTGAGGAAGAATATGGAAAAAACGTCAGATTGGATTTTGTATATGGGAACGTATCCGCCCCGCAAGTGCGGGATAGCCACCTTTACAAAGGATTTAGTTACGGCTATGGACGAAAAATCCAATCCCGCAATCAAGTCTAAAATCTTAGCGATGAACTACAGTGTAGCTCCAATTAAGTATCCTAGAAAAGTGATTTTCCAATTAAATCAGGAAGATGTGCAAGGCTATATTGATGTTGCAGAAAAGATAAATAAAACTGATGAGATTAAACTGGTAAATATTCAGCATGAATTTGGTATTTTTGGAGGATATTATGGAGCGTATTTACTAAAGTTTGTCGAAACCTTAAAAAAGCCCTTGATAGTAACCTTCCACACCGTTGTGCCCCATATAGCACATAAGAGTAATACTAGAAAAAAAATTGTTAAAGCGATAGCAAAAAAAGCTAAACGTATCATTGTCTTAAATAAGCTAGCGATTGATATTCTCAGGGAAGATTATGACATAGATGATTCAAAGATTGTTGTTATCCCTCATGGGATTCATGCCATAGCATTTGAAAATAGTATAAAAGAAAAAACAAAATTAGGATATAAAGACAGGATTGTGCTCACGACGTTTGGATTTATTCGCAACTCAAAGGGATACGAGTATGTTATTGATGCTCTTCCAAAAGTTGTTGATGCATTTCCGAATGTTCTCTATCTTATTGTTGGAGAAACCCACCCTGTAATACGAAGCAAGAAAGGAGAAAGTTACATAATGTTTCTTAAAAGTAGGGTGAAGAAATTAGGTATCCAAGGAAATGTAAGGTTTATCAACAGCTATGTTACATTGGATGAAGTTTTAGGATACCTAAAGGCTACTGATTTGTATCTATGTCCGACAGTTAGTTTTGGCCAGATTGTAAGTGGGACCTTAGCTTATGCTATGGGTTGTGGCAGAGCAGTTGTTTCAACGCCTTTTTTACATGCAAAAGAAGTTGTTACACGGGATAGAGGCATAGTTGTAGATGAGTTTAAGAATCCAAAGTTATTTAGTGATGCTATCATTGAAATCCTATCAAATCCTTCGTTAAAAGATAAGATGGAAAAGAATGCCTACGCAAACACAAGACATATGGTATGGGATAATGTTGCAGAATCGTATATGAATGTTTTTAAGGAATATATGCCTTAGAGACTAGAGACATACTTTTCTAATTCTGACTTTTTTACGGTTGCAACGGCAACATACTTGTCTGCGGCACCATAATAGTAAAAATAAGTTCCCTTAAATTCAACCAAACCCTCACCAAAGATGACATTAGGTACTTTACCATTTAACTCAAATTCTTCAGTGGGGTTCATCAATGGTTCATCAGCTCTATACAGCACGTTACTAGGATTATTTTTGTCTAATAGGGCTAAGGAGGGGTGAAAAACAAAATTTTTATCTGCAGTATTAAAGAATAAAACTAGCTTATCATTAAGTACAAATGGCGGTGGACCCACCTCGACAAAGCAGTTATCAAATCTATCTTCCCTGATGTCTAGAATAGGTTTTTCGTCAAGTTTCCAGTTAAATAAGTCTGAGGAACGTCCTATCCTAATATTCTGCCCACCAATGAAAATAATATACTCTCCTCTTATTTTTTCTGGAAAAATAGCTGCAGCCTTCATATGCTTAACTATTATACCCCTTTTTTCCCAGTGAATCAAGTCTTTTGATGTAGCCAATGCAGTATAGACATTCTGGCTTTTTTCAGGAAACATTCCATCATAAGCCGTATATGTCAAATAGAAAGTACCTGCAATTTTTGTTATCCGAGGATCTTCGCAACCTCGCTTCTCTTCAGGAAGCGTTGGTCTTATTACGGGGTTCTTCCCATACTTCTTGAACTTATAACCATCATCACTTATTGCAAGACACAACTGCGAGACCGCATTCTTCGGCTTATCTTCTGCTCGATATATCAGGTAGACTTTACCTTCATGCAGAATAGCGCAGGGATTATATGTTGCGTCCTTTTCATAATATTTCTCGGGATCAGGGTTGATTACGGGATTGCCTTTGAATCTTTTAAATATCATCATTTTTTATTATTGCCGGAGCAATATATAAAACGAATTGCATAGATGAATGGCCATTTAGCCCTATGTAATTCGCTATATGCGATTGCTGGTGTCTCAGAGAAAAAGTTGTCGAGCATATGCACTTGTCTATAAAATTTTTTTGTTATGCTATATATTAAGGATGGAATATTAACTATCTCTTTTGATTAATATGAAAAACAAGACAAATTTCACAGCTTATCTTTGCACTTATCCATCTCGGAAATGTGGGATAGCCACATTTACCCAAGATTTGTGTTCAGCTATTGATAAACTGACTAATCCTCAACTAAAATCCATGATTATTGCATTAAATGATAACGGGAATTCTTATGATTATGGTAGTGAGGTAATGTTTCAGATTAATGATACTGCCATTCAAGATTACTTCGAGGTTGCGGAAAGAATAAACGAAGATGATAGAATTAAATTAGTAAGTGTTCAGCATGAATTTAAGATATTTGGTTCTAGTTATGGTGAGAACCTACCCCTATTTCTTGAAGCACTAGAGAAACCAGTCATCACAACTTTGCATACCGTATTACCTAATCCATCGGATTATAGGGGGAAAATTGTCCAGTTAATAGCTGAAAAATCGGATTGTTTGATTGTAATGAATAAATTTGCAGTTGAAATCCTTAGGGCAGATTACGCTCTAAAAGATTCAAAGATTGTTGTTATCCCTCATGGCGTCCATGATGAGCCATATACATCAAACACGCCTATAAAGAAACGTTTAGGGTATGCAAACAAACAACTTATAACCTCTTTTGGTTTTTTAAGGCCAGGTAGGGGAAGAACATCTTCAGGTAAAGGTTATGAATATGTGCTAGCTGCATTACCTGCCATCATTAAACAATTTCCTAATGTGCTATACCAAATAATCGGGATAACACATCCAAAAACTCTTAAAGAGGAAGATGAAAAATATAGGGAATTTCTTGAAAGTAAAGTTAAAGAATTGGGTTTAGAGAATAACGTGAGGTTTATTAATAAATATGTTAATAGAGGCGAGCTATCTCATTACATAAAAGCTAGTGACGTATATGTTTGTTCATCACTTAACCCAAACCAGATTGTGAGCGGAACCCTCTCCTACGCCTTGGCTTGCGGCCGGCCGGTCGTCTCCACGCCCTTCCTCCACGCGAGGGAGGTGGTTTCCCCTGAGCGGGGATTACTTGCTAGGTTCAAAGACCCGGACTCCTTCAGCAAGGCAATCCTTCACCTCCTTAACAATCCTTCTTTACGGGAGGATATGGGGAGGAACGCCTACGCATACACAAGACATATGACGTGGCCAAACATAGCGATGGCCTACCAAAAAGTCTTTAAAGGGTATTTGACCACCGCCACTGGACCCCCACTGCCGGCGATTTCACCGTGAAGGAGGCGTATAAGTCACGGCCAAAATACTGGATTCATTGAAGCTCAAACTCTCCCATAATCATCCTCTAAACGGACTACATCATCTAGTTGGGGGGTGCTAACTTCAATCAAGATCAAGTCTTCCAGAGCTTCCATCCGGTGTTTCACATTTGGTTGGATGTGCACTGCCTCCCCGGCCTCCACCAGGAGCTCATTATCCCCCAATAAAAGTCGCATCTTACCCTTGAACACATACACGCTTTCCTTCTTTTTTTTATGGTATTGAAGACTCAACCGCCCTCCCTCTCCAACTTCAATTAACTTCAGCGCATATTCGGGCTCATTAGCCAACCAAATCTCTCTACCCCACGGTTTTTCCACAAACGTTGGCTTATAAATCATATGCTGTCTCTCAACCTAACTATTTTTGTAAAAAAATATTATATAATTATTATTTTATTTATAAGAGGCTTTGTTTTCTAAGAAACTATCTCTAGTATTGTACTTATCCTAATTATTCCAATTAGTTTAATTATCCCAGTTATTCTAATGTATCCATTAACCATAACTATTAGGGTGATTGTCTTACTGGTGAGTAATACTATGTTAGTATGCTAGTATGTTACTATGTTTGAGACTCTTTCAAAATCTTTTTTTTGTCATGCTAAGATGAACTTCCTATTTCTATTTGCGTGAATCGAATTATTTAACATTTTGAATAGTATTCCACGGCAACTGACTTGGCCAGATATGCAGGGGTTAAGGATCATGGGAGTGGCAGGAATCTTTTTTTAAAAAACAGGGTGTTATCCGAATCAAGATTGAAAAAATCATGGGAGGGTGGGAAAAATCAGCTTAAAACATCCTCAGTTAAAGAGTTTCTTTGTGGGGTGTATTACAACATCTCCTTTATTCCTGCCGTTAACGCTGATGTCGTTTTGTTGACTTCATGGGATAGTAGGAGCGTGAGTACTATCGCCACTATTAAACCGAGGACGAGGGGAACGCCCATAAAGTTGATGCCTCTGTCATTAAACCATGAAATAGTAGGGTTCAGAGCCGAGTTTAGGGGGGATAGTAGTGGGTTTGCAAACAGACTGGAGGGTAGATTATACACTCCGTAATACATGAGGGTGAACACAAAAAGTGCTGTAGAGAGCACTGTTATCTTGGATCCTGCCATCGTTAAAAAAGAAAGATTAGAGGAGTTTATTTCTCCTCTAGATGTAAGACCTTTGCTGTGATCTTCTTGGCTTTAGCCTCGATCTTCTCTGAAACCATCATTCCGGCACGGTATAATGTGCCAATAGCCCACAGGAACACGATAACCAATATTATGCCTGATAAGGCAGGGTGGATTTCATTCAATAGGCTTCCGAAGAACAGGAACGCTATCGCAACAACGAGAACGTACACAAGGCTCTTCAAGACGTTCTGATAGATTACGTACTCTGTTGGAGCGGCCTTAGGATCGATTGAAATGGCAATAAGAGCCGATATTGCATCACAAACGTCCCTGATTTCTTTCAGGACCTTCAGGACGATGATCAAAATCGTAACCGTCGATATTGCAACGATAATAGTGGCTGCAGTAATGTTCCCATAGATGGTGATATCACCCAATGGAATGAATACTGCCTTCGTGAAAAGCCAGATGACGAAAGCGGTTACTGCATACACAACAGCCTTAGGAGCGCTATCAACCAACTCCCTCTTCGCATTTAAAATACTATTTTCAGCCATAAATCAGCACCTCCAATTATTTTTAATTAATTAAATTCTGTCTATAAAAGCGTTAACACTAAAAGACTGCATCTCGCACTTGATGGTCGGCGTTATACTGTTATGCTCAGTTCTCTGGCGAGTTCGTCGTAGCGGTTTCGTATTGTGACTTCTGTGACGCCCGGAAGTATTTCCGACATATTCTTCTGGGTGTATTTGTTGTTGGTCAGTTTGCATGCTAGGTAGATGGCTACTGCAGCACTTCCTGTGGGACCTCTACCCGATGTTATGCCTTTTTCCCGGGCTTTCTTCAGGATATCTATCGCCTTGGCTTCTGTTTTGCCGCTTATCCCGAGTTTGCTTGCGAATTTTGGCACGTAATCCCTGGGGGTTACAACAGGCATACGGACGTTAAGCCGCCTGCAAGCAAACCGGTAGCTCTTACCAATATTCTTCTTCTTTATGCCAGAGGCCTAGGTATAGGGAAAAAAGACATAGAAAAAATACTTGAGGAGAAACAACTTGATAAACTCCATAAGAAAGAGGCCATCCAACTTTCTATGGAGTGCCTGCGGAAAGCAGTCGAGGGAAAACTGGAGACCCCTAATATCGATGTGGTCACAATTGACCGAGACAGGGGATACACTAAACTCGGTGAAAAAGAATTACTGAAGGCAGCGGGGTAGCCGAGCAGGCAGGAGGTTTTGAATCGGGGGGGCTCTCACGAGACTCTGAAATTAATCAACAATAGGTGATGTAGAGGTTCAGATCCCTACACGCGTTTTCCAGGAAAAACAGTAAAAAACACATTACTGAAAGGCTAAAAAATGAATTTTCGCCGGGGTTGGGATTTGAACCCAAGCCGCCACAAGGACGACAAGCTTTCCAGCATTCACATCCCTATAATGGTTTTCTTTGGGGATGCAAGACCTTTCTTTTTTAAAAAGAAAGGGTTTGCTTCCAGGCTTGCGCGTTGGTCCGAGCTCCGCCACCCCGGCATGTGTGTGTATTTTTTGTTCTCCTATGTCTTTCGGGTTGGCGGGTCTGAATGAAGTGAAGTAGACCGCCACCCCTGTAAGGTATTTTTTTTATTACTACGTTTTTTAATGCGTCGAGTGTATTTATTATGAAGTAGGTGTTTAAAATATGTTGATTGAGAGGAACGCGTTCATAGTGTCTTTTTTCGGGGTTTTGGCGGGGATTATTTTGGGTACTGAGCTTATGTATTCGCTTTTGCCTGGTGTGTTGATGTCTCCTCAGAGTTCTTTTTCCGTGTGTCTTTTAAATGAGAGTTATGCGGTGTATTACTTGTATCCTAAACGGTGTATCGCGTGTGAGATTAATATTCCCCCTTCGTGTGACGGCTGCCATGGTTTCTACGATGAGCAGGCGCTTTCCGCAGTGTCTTCTGATTTGGGTGTTCCCCTGTTTTTCGTCGTTTCCGAAGCTGTTTCCGACGCTTCTCTCATGATCATGGCGGATGGTAGGGCGCTTTTAGGTTCCGCGAAGTCGAAGCTCATGATCTCGCAGGCTGTTTGCGCTGCGACGGGGGTGAAAGAATCGTGTGGAGTGTATTCGGATTATCTTTCAACGGTAATCTCGTGTTTTGAAGATTTTGGTTTCGATTCTTCCGCACTCATCTACCACCACGGGGGCGGTTGCGTTCACTGCTCTGAAATGGAGGAGTCTGTTCGCGAGCTTATGAATCTATCGTATGAAGGCTCTCCCTACTCTGTTGTATGGCTTTCCGAGGATGATGAATCCGAGAAGGAGGTTTTGCAGGAGTGTGTGGGATCAATCCTCGATCTCCGTTACATTCCGCAAGTGATTTGCCCTGCGAACGTTAAAACCCACGTCGGAGCAATGGATTTATCCCAGCTCCGCGACTTCGCAGACGAGTGCATTGAAGCATCGGAATTAACTAGCTAGTAACTCTTCCATCCAATCTTGAGTGAGCTTTTCCTAGGGTTCAGAAAATTCCGGGGCTTTTCGAGGGTGCTTTTTCCCTGTTCTTTTGCCAGGCTCATGAGGGTTAGTGCAGTGTTGACGTCGTCTTTTCTGGAGTGGCGTGTTGGTTTTTTTATGACGATGTTTATTCCTGCTTCTTCTTCAATTCCCATGATTTCTTCCACTGTTGTCTCTTTTAACCCGTCTTCTTGTTCCTTGAATAATCTAACGTCGTAGCTTTTCAATGCCATGAAAAGGTATGGGATGTAGGCTGGAATGACAGCCTCCCCGTTCATGGAGTCTCTGAAGTAGCTTGCGTTTTCACGCAATAGTATGCCACCATTTGGCTTCGTCTCGACCAAGGCTTTAGCTATGGAGGCTAATGGCATGTTTGCACAAGTTCCGAAAACCCTGTCGAATAAGACTAAGTCCGCCGGACTTTCCTCGCGGGACAAGTAGTCTCCTGCTTGATGCTCAAACTTTCCGAGTTGCTGGTCGTCGAGTTTGTCCATCTCCTGCGCAGCAGCATCGGGGAGGCTGTCCCAGTCGACGACAGTGTACTTTTCGATTGAGGGGGCGTTCCGAATCAGCACGCACAGGTTGTGCGGGTTCCCTCCCATCCCGACTTCGAGGACGGTTTTCGGGGAAACGCCGACGGCCTTAAGGACTCCGGTAAGGTACGCGTCTCGCATGCAGGATTCGACGGGGTCTCGTGTTTTCTCCATCCTGGTTTATCTGATCGTGTCGTCTGAATACTGCGATGCTTGCATCGCAGATGAAAGACGGCTCTAAGTTTGTTTTTTCCTAATATTTTTCCCTTACGGCGGCGCACCCGCCTTCGGCGGGTCTTTAGGAACCGCCGTATGGAGGTATGTAATATGGACTTGGTTAGCGTGAGCCACGGCTGCGGCGAGGTGAATTTTCACGTCGTGTTTTCGCCGAAGTATCGTTACAGTATTTTAACAGGTGAAGTTAAAAATGTGTGCGAGCAGATTTTTCAGGAGGGGATTGAAACATAAAGTCCAGAGAAACAAGCAGACTAAGGTAACAGATTACGGCAAGCAGTGAATACCCCACACCTTTCCGCGGGGATATTTATTCATGCGCTCCCTAATATATTTAATAAAAATAATAGGAGGTTGATAAAATGCAAGTTGAAAGAAAATCGCAGTATTGTTCCAATGCAATAATAAATGATATGATAACATCTGCGGTGACGGCCTTACAAGTGCAAGAGACGCCTGAAGGTGCTGAGATGTGGTTGAAGACAGCCCCTACGGATATCATGGCGGCAGATGCCTCAAACGAAAAACCGAGGCACAGGCCAGGAAACCAGCTTGTAACCTATAAGGGTGTTACCTCATCTGGAGAGCTTGACCAGGAAACGTGGGGTGGTGGAGTAGCTACGCTTGAAGATGATTCAGTTATCCTCAGGAATCAAGAGTCGCTGAAGTTTCCAGACGGCCACCCAAAAGCAGGAGAGGAAGTGCACGTTACATACGCTGACGATGGTACTGCAACGATAGTTGAAGAGGATGAGCCCGGTGCTGAAGTAGCCCGCAATGAATACGCCTCTACCATGAATTTCGTGTGCGGACCGGAGGAGCAGAGGGACGGCACTCATGGAGCATACGGTGTAGTTCCCGTTGCAGGTCAATTTACAGGGGCAACGAAACTTAATCCTAGCGCAGTCTTAACAGTCCCTGACGGTGTGGGGGGAGTTGAAATCAAAGACCTACACGCAACAGGAGCGGGCAGCGCTACAGTGGGTCCAGGAGACGTGATTTTAATAGACACGAAACGCAAGGTAGATGATGCCACAGGCGAGATTACGGGAATACAAATTACTTCTGTACGTGGTGTCGCCAAGGAGTGGCTTAGACAAACTTATTCACCCTACGCCGGAGGGTCACCAGATTTGCCCGAACCACAGGAAGTATAAAACCCTATAAATCAGGCAGGGGCAAAGCCCCTCCCCCTTTTTTTTCAAACCACCTTTTTTCTTGAAGTATGTGAGCAGGGTGAGGGTGATTGCAGCCATGACGAGCGCGAGAGGGTAGCTCCAGAACCAGTTGGCTTCCGACATGTTATTCCACACAAAGATAGATTACCTGATTATTAGGCTTAATTAACTAAGTTTTTTTTGATATAGGTCTGCGATGGTTTCGAGTGTTCTGTGGCGTTCCCGCATGGGCAGTTCGCTTTCGTCGGTTGTTCTTACTGTGAACTCGAAGTAATTGTTTTCGTCGCGTCGTTCAACGGTGGTCTGCCGGCCCTCAGAGCCCATCGCCTCGGTAAAGGTATGGCATAATTCTTTCGGAACCGATTCCTTTTTGGTCTCCACGCGGAAGGTGATTTCCTCTCTATGTTGAAGCATCCTTCCCACAGCACGGTCTTGAAGAAAATCGGTCGTAAGCTGCGGCGGAAGGACGTCCCACGCCCACCTCAAGAGAAGCTGGTTATGTACCATCTCAAAATTGTATTCGACGTCCATCCCGCGGGCTGTACAGTCAGCGTAGGCGGAATCGATTATCCGCTGGTGTCTTTCCCAGTCGATTGTGGGCTCCTCACCCTTCCCCAATTCCCTCAGCTCATATTCTGCAATAGCCCCGGCAACCTCGCGGTTGAAAAAAAGGCTGCCGACTGGTAGCTCATGCGCCTCAAATGGCGGCCTGCCATCTAATTCGAGGAATCCCGTGCCCGCCACGTTCACGGCGGCTAATACGGCATAAGCCCCCATCTCATGCTCCGGGGACTGCACCAGTTTATAACGGTTATAGGTTTCGTTATCGCCGACTACGGTTCCGACGACCAGGGTGCCTGGGGGCTGACCGGCAACCTCGTCCGCGCTTATACTCCTGACGACGGGCAGGCCGTCCTCCAGCACCATACGGAATCTGGTTGACGAGGTTGGGGCGGCTTTCTCCAATAGAGGCACTTCTATTTCATGCCCCCCAAAATCGATGCTGGACTCAGGCAGCTCCCTGAGTTTCCCGCTCTCGTCGACGGCGTAGATGTGTTCGGCGTAGTCCAGGTATGTTCTCTTAAACCAGTAGTCCTCTATTCCCCTAACAGAAGTCACCTCGCTCTTCCTCGCATCCAAAAGCACCCAGTCGCTAGCGTGGACGGGTGTGGTCATATCCTGGAATCTTATTAAAACATCACCTTCAACGCTATCTGGCATGGCTAACGCAAAGCTTGGGAAAAGCTTCCTGCAAAACTGCCACTCAGGCGTGGGATCCATACCGAACTCGTCTCTCACGTAATCCCTTCCGGAAATGTATTCATTGAACAAACGGTCTTTACCAGTCGTTTGGTCTATCACAAACGTCCCGTCGGGCTGGTAGTCTCCCCGAACAACCCTGTCTGCCAGCGGATGCCCCGCAGGGTAACGTATCGGATACTCATTTCTAAGTATGACTGAATCGTTTTCGATCAAGGCCTTTTGACCGGGACCGCCTAACAGGATTAAGTTCCCCTCCTTGTCAACAGAGCTGTAGGTTACGAGCGTGCTTCCAGGCCTGTACCTTGCCTCTTCGTTGTCGGGGCTTGCCGAGAAAATCCCAGTTCTAACCCGCTTAATGACCTTCCGGGTGCCGGCAGGGTCAGAACCTGCCTCCAATGCGTCTACGGCCGAAACGATGAGGGCCTCGACAATTGGATTATCACAATACTCTCGCTGCCCCTTAACCTGCTTCTCGACCATCTCACTAATCTATTGGGAGCCATTTTATTTTACTTGAAACATAATCATTCTCATGCGTCTTCTAGGGCTTAACCTAACGAACTGGGCCTGCCACCCCCCGCCTTGACGTCGATTTCTCCCGGAGTCTTCAGATTGAGGGCCGCAACGGTACTGGCGAGTCCTCAATCCTTCGCGCCATACGATATGCCTTCGCCGAGACGGCCGCAGGATACAAGGAAGGCTTCGGCGAGCGGACTCCGGTAAGGTACGCGTCTCGTATGCAGGATTCGACGGGGTCTCGTGTTTTCTCCATCCTGGTTTATTTTTGGGTTTCCTTGCCTAAAACCCGCCTGACAATTATGGCGCCGTGGCTGTATCGGCTAATCTCGCGGGGCTCGCCTAAGCGGACTCGGCATTCTCCCGCTGTTTTCGCCACGACTCCGGGAAGATCCTGCCTCCCTCTGTAAATCGGGGACTTTTGCGGATCATTCACCGAGATTGAGCCGCCGACCTGAAGCGCTCTGAATCCGTCGCGAAGGAAGCTTTCGACTTGGGCGGTGTGTTCTTCGTCGATACCCATTTGTAACTCGAGGACTCCAAACGCGGCGAGGTGGTTTATGGAATCCGGGCTGAAGTAGTCTCCGAAATTTACAAACCTGTCCGGAATGCCTTGAAGGCTCCCACTGACCCTTCTCACTTTTTTCCCTAATCTGCCTGCTGCTAGTGCATTCACTTCACCCGTTAATTCCTGGTCTTGGTCGTAGAGTATCGCGTGCAATCCAAGTTGGGCTGCGATGACTGGGAGGGGGCTTCCCAACCCGCCTACTTCAACGAACGTCTGCCCCTTGCGCCAACCGCAGGCTCCGATGAATTCGGCAGCCTCTTCAGGCAGTTCGAAGTAACACAGATCCCCGTATTGTGCGGTAACTTCCATCGGAGTGGGAGGTTTAGCTTTCCCCCAAAACAATCTCATAGTGTAATTACTATCCGAATTCTAGAAATAAATATCCGCGGCCTGAAGGCCGCGGTATTTTATGTTAGTTAGGCGTATTGGATTATTCGGGTTTGTCTTGAATCCAAATCCTCTATTTCGCGGCTGGTTTTGTGCCAGCCGTGTTGACTGC
>Ga0265594_1002704_pt1 | contig 12364 bp, 10 predicted proteins | sample saktaG_11_FD_190147 | JGI IMG/M metagenome (GOLD analysis project Ga0265594, IMG submission 190147) | Saline water microbial communities from Sakinaw Lake, British Columbia, Canada - sak_2011_5_24_80m | ecosystem: Environmental > Aquatic > Non-marine Saline and Alkaline > Saline ... | reverse complement strand
AATTAAATTCAGGTTCCATTACTGTATTAACGCTGGGGATAATTAAACCCAGCCTTCCTCTCCAACCGTACATTAATGGAAGAATTCTGCCAAATTTTTATGATCAAGAATGTCCATACCTCCCTATCCCAGTTACAGGATGATCTGAATCAGTTTATTACCTATTAGAATTTTAAAAAAACGAATCAAGGTTACCGGTTAAAGGGCAAGATCCCTTACCAGAAGTTTTTGGATGGTAGGTGAAAAGATACTTTACCGGAACCTCGATAGATAGTATTCTATTTCCATGGGAAAGGACAGCAAGCATAAACATCAATTGAAAGTAATACAATTAAAAACAGGACACATTTTTACACAGGGGGGATCTTCATCTCGGTTATTACAGTCGCAAGTATCTAATAAATTAATACTAATATCATAATTATTTTTAAAAATAACCTGAATACTAGAAAAATTCGGGTCAAAATAACCTTTGTGGTGATATGAACAAATTATTTCACAGATACAACAACCAACACATTTGTTAATATCAACTTTAATCATTTATAAATATCCTCATTTTTATTCCATTAATCTTAGAATAATATTTATTGATTCAAAAGATCCTCAAAAATTCTGAGTAACATTCATGGTTCACATCTATAAACTAGTTCTTATTCTTTTCTAATAAGTCAACTAATTTAAATAACTGCTGTTCAATTAATATATTTTTTATTGGTACCCCAGTTTTTCTATCCCAATTATGCAAAACATAATATTCGTCAAGCATTTTATTCCATTTTTTTAAATCTAAAATTTCGCCCTTATAAATACCTTTTTTTACTGGTATTTCAGTTAATTTTTTTGGAGGTAAATCATCTTCTCTAGTAAACCCTGCATGTAAAATATTGAAAACTTTCTCAATATTTCCTATTTTTTCACCAATCTCAAATAGCTCATTAACAGAGATAGTTTCCCCTGTTGTTAAGTAATAAAAATCTAAAATATCTTTTGGTTGAAAAAGATTAACATCATTCCACATTGTAGGTAAAATGCAAATTCCCATCATATCAATAATTGCTTTATATTTCTCTTGCCAAACCACTAATTTTGCTTTATTCTTATATTTTGTTGGTGAAGAAATATCACCAATATTAAATAATTTTTGACTCATTCTTGGTGATATTTTTTGACGTTCTTGTGAGGGAGCACCTCTTAAATGACCCCCACCCTTAGCACTAGTAACAATCCCCAGAGCCCACCCTTTATGAGAGCGCATTGCTGCTTCCATTAAACTTATTTTTTTAACTAATACACTATATTTTTCGGAATCCCTGCCAATAATTTTTGATGCTTCAAATACTCCTTCTGCTAATATGTTTCCGAATCCAATTCGTCTAGCTATCCTATCAATAAGTAACAATATATTTTTATAATTCCCCCATCTCAATTCTATCCCATCTGTTTCTTTTTTAGTAATTATTCCATTTTCATAACATTCTATCGCCCAGGCAATCGTTGCAGATAATTGGTCATCATCTAATCCATACAAGTTAGCAAGTCTATGACAATTTAAAGCCCCTTCTAAAGAAGTCACTTCCAAATTAGTTGCATAGGAACGAAAGGAATTTGCTTCAAATGTTTCAAATCTATTACCATTTATTTGAAATATACTACTACAAAACACCGGGCAATTGAAACACGAATGTCTTCTTACTAAATATTTATCAATTTTTTCTCTTGAAAATCTTTCTAGTTTATCATTGCTCCAATAATCTTCACTCATATTTTTAACACCATGAGGTGTCTTATCACCGTTAATTAAATAAGGTAATATTGTCCCTCCATTTCTATAAGTAGCAATTCTAGAACTCTTGTTTACAACTTCTTCATTATATTTCAAAACTTTTTCCATAAGTCTATTAGGAGAATAAACTTTTATTGATTGTGTACCTCTAATTGCGATAGCTTTTAAGTTTTTACTGCCGAATATTGCTCCACAACCTCCATAAGCTGCCGCTCTTCCCTTGTCATTAATTAAACAAGCATATTTTACTCTCTTTTCTCCAGCAATTCCTATTGCTAAAATTTTTAAATCATTATCATTTTCTCTCTTTTTAATAACATTGTCTGTTTCCCAAGTATGTTTCCCCCAAACACCATTCGCATCTTGAAAACTTATTTTTTCGTCTTTAATTAAGAGATAAGTCGGATTATCTGCCTTACCTGAAATTAAAATATTATCATACCCAGCCAATTTCATTTCCACTGCAAAAAAACCGCCACTATTGCCTGAACCAATACCATAATTCATAACATTTCTAAAATCAATAGCTAAACGATTCGCTGCGGGCACTAAAGTCCCTACCAAAGGACCAGAGCCTAACACAATAACACTTTCAGGATCTAGTGGATTGATTTGCTGATTAATAGAATTAAAAAGTAGCCATTGATTAATTCCTCTCCCACCTATATAAGATAAATATTTATCTGTTTTTTCAGAGTAAAAACTTCTTTTTGTTAAATTTACAAATAATATTTTCCCTGCTCTTCCAAAAGCCATGTAAACATCTCCTTCTTACAAAAACTGGTTTATTTTCATATATTTACAATCATTTCTTATATTTTACCTATCTTTGCTTCATATTTATGTTTATCATCAACATTTTTTCTACAACATTTCCTCATGCAACTAATTTACCGCTCCACTATAACCGGTAAAATAATAAAGTCTAAATTTCCTATAGATATAATCAGATTATCTCAAAAAACTTTTTTAAAAAACTTGCTGTCTGTTTTAGTATAAACGATTTTCACACAATTATCTCAATCATTTTTTATATATTTTATTTTTAAGTTTGGTAAAATCTTTGACCAAAAAATTCGCACTTTTATGCATTCAAAACATTCTTTATATCTTCTTAATCTTATTATTCAATTCCCACACCTTTACGGGCAATTTACAATTAAAAACTCAAGCTGCGCTTGTCAAATTTCTTCTTTTGCCTGTGATTCTACGTACTTACGCCTCACCTCTTCGTTGATACCTACATCAATACAAAATACGCTTTACCAAATGCTTTTTCTATCTCAGTATACCTTTTTTAAGAAAGTAAATTTTCTAGTTAGAGGTCTACTCATATTTTTATTGATGATTTCTGTTGTTTTGCTTACGGCATATTTCGGGTGAATCTCCATATATAAATGAACATGATCTTTCTTGATTCCTATCACTATATACTCCCAATCAGGATAATACATTTTTATTTCTTTAAGATCTGTCTTTAGGAAGTATTTTACCCGGTGGCCAATATTTTTCTCCGGTATCGAGTGAAACAAACAATATGATATTGGTTTTTGTATACAGTATGGGCTGCTTTGTATAGTCTCAGGCCTTTATTCTATCAAATAATGAGTTGAAAAAACAGAAATATGTTCTCACCTCCACCTGTAAAGGTGGAGATTTCCCGCAAGATTAAATAGATTAATTAGCACTATGTGATTTTATCTGTAATATTTTGGAAATATAGGTACTTTAGGTACTTTTTGGGTTGTAATCTAATCATATTATGATAATAATCTAATTCTCTCTATTTAATACTCAACTTTAACCCAGCAATTCTTTTATTTGTGGAATAATCTTCCCAAACCATTTATAGCATCCTTTATATTAAGCATTCTCAACAACATCCATAAGGTTGCTTGATTGGATGTTATAACAGGTATACCTAGGTCATTTTCAAGAAGTTCTATTATCTCAAAAGTGCGAAAGTTTGTACAACTAATCACTATAGCTTCAGATTTTGGAGTAACTACCTCCTTTGCCAAACGAAAAGCATCAGAAGGATAATAAGCGCCTTGACCGCCATGCGTTCTAACATCTAATCCTTTCATATTTACAATATTAAATCCTTCTTTCTCAAAAAAATCTTTTTGTTGTTCATTTGCCTCTTGCGTATAAGGGGTGGCTAAAGCTATTTTTGCTATTCCTAAAAATTTCAATGCCTCTATTAATGAAGTAGAAGGAGTAGTTGTGGGACGCCCAGAAGTCGTTTCTATTCGCTCAATTAGTTGTTTATCCCATTTCGATCCTTTTGCAAAACTGCCACTGGTACATCCATACCCAATAACATCCGCCACCGATCTAAGCTCTTCAGCTGCACGTTCTATTCCTTCTGCCATTTTAATTAAAGTTGAAAGATTCCATTCCCCCCGTACAATCATCCTAGATATATAGCAGTTAACACCTTTTGGTAAAACAGAATTAAATTCAGGTTCCATTACTGTATTAACGCTGGGGATAATTAAACCCAGCCTTCCTCTCCAACCGTACATGTCATTTATCTCCTAAAATAAATAATTATTGGAATCTTCTTGAAAATTAAAGTTTCAAAATCGATATAAGTTTCTTATTCGATCCTATACTAAATATTTTCTAAATCTGGTCTCCAACCGAACTAGTCATTATGTTATTCACTCCTATTTAGGTTATATTACAAATGATTTTATTCAGCATTTATTTTTATAGCCTAAAAAAAATTAAAATTTTTAAGGTTAATACAGAATACCACGGTATGCCCGTGGTATTCTGCTCTTTAGATTGCTTAATTGACTTATTCTTTCAGCATACCCTGTTCCAAATAGTACTTTCTGGCACCTGGATGGAGTTCAACTCCCAAAGCCATGGGTGCATAATTTTCGGAAATTGACTTAAGGGAAGCGGAAAGTGCCTGAAGTTCAGGAATATTTTCCACCAATAGCTTTGTAATATCGTAAACTAGATCATCAGCAAGATCAGAACTACAGATAAGTTGACTGAATTCCGCTGTAGTAGGAATTTCCTGATTCTGGCCATTATAGGTTCCGGCCGGAATGGTCTCTTTTATCAAACCAGGAACTAGCGATAATACTTTTTCCCTCACTTCTCCTTCTATAGGAATCAATTTTATACCCACTCCTGAATTTAAATCAATTATCATAGAAAATGGATAAACTACTTGGAATAACAAAAAATCCAACCTTCTATTTCTCATCATTTCCGTTTCATCATCCATACCTGCTATATGTGTTACTCCCCCTGCATTTATAATATCTTCAGGGGTAATTCCAGACGCTTCAAGGAGTGCCTTGACTATGACATGTTGTGCATATCCTGGTTTAGAGAGAGAAACATTGTAGGGTTTTCCAACTAAATCACTTATGCTATTTATACCGCTATTTTTAGGCACTACTACATGAGTAAAGCTTTTCCACAAAGTCATTAACGTTCTAATTTTGTCATGTTTCCCCTCAAAAGGTTCTATACCATTTAAAGCGAATTCTGTTACTGCACTGTGCGCTAAACCCATTTGCGCTTCTCCACGCTGAACTCGGGATAAATTTACAACTCCACCTCCGGGAGTAGCTGTTGCTACAATTCCTGTTATTCCCTGGTTAATAATTTCAGCAACTTTTCCACCGATTAATGCCCAATCACCGGAACCAGAAGAAATTGTTATAAATTTAACCCCTCCATAATCTTTCACATCTTCCGCTAGTGCAGTGAAAGAATTTATAAGCAAAAAAATAGCCAACAATAATATTTCAAGATATAAATAAACTTTTCTTTTTTTAAACATTTTTTTCCTCCTTAAAAATATTGCACTCTTATTTCTAAGTGCCAAAATTAATATAACCTTACAACTTTATATTTTATTATCACCTCCTTTCACATTTGGTAGGAATTTTCACCGTTCAAGGATAATGCTTAATAGTCCTCTATGCTAATATGGGGCAGAAAATACTCCGTTGAAATAACTATAACTTTTATTAATCTTTAAGCATCTATAGTTTAAATATTTTTATTGCATTCCCACCAAGAACCAAGTTTTTTTCTCCTTCACTAAGAAAATCAAAATGTAATCTAACTAAATCGAGACATTGCTGATAAGTACATGTCCTATATAAATTGGGCATATCTGAGCCCCATAATAACCTTTCACAGCCTATCTCTTCATAAATCATCCTAATTAACTCTGTATGAAGTGGATAAGGATATTCGTAATTTTCCTTCCAGAATATCCAATTTTCATATGCTAATACATACCCTACTTCAAAGTATGCATTGGGTAGTTCCAACACTTTCAGCAATTCCTTACCATTAGTATATTTCAGGTCCCACTCTGGCCTAATATTACCACCAAGATGGTTTATTATACCGATTAAACTAGGGAATTTCCTTAATACTTTTTCTATCTGCTTTAATGATTGTAAATATTGTTCTTTTGGTTGAAATCCAACATAGAAAAAATGAGGAAGCTTATGGTTTGATAACTCTTTCCATAATGGCTCAAATTCTATATCATCAATCTTTTGTCCTCTTGGAAATGCCTGATATACTCCTTTTATACCATCACTAGTTGATATTTTTTTTATTTTATCAACCTCTCTTTGCCTATATTGCCGGTCCTTTTCAAGATCATAATCTATTGTTATGGTTCCGATAAGCCGTTCTGCCCATTTTTTGGTTATTTCTTTAAAATAACTATACTCAAAATTCATTTCCATATATCCTGATTGTAAGATAGCTTTATCAACACCAACTTCATCCATGCAGGCTATCATCAGTTCCGGAGACCACTCAAGATTTTGCATAATTGCGGGGAATCTCTTCATCCAGCACTCCTTGCCCTGTTTTGTCCAATGAAACTTACCATAATTATCTATTGTAAAATTAACATCTTCTCCAAATTCTGGTATATAGCTTTCATCTAGGGTATTTGTTTTCATTCTCCCCCATGCTCCTCTGACTTTATTCTGATTTATCTGAGGATTCAAATCAATATCATTGTATCCAGATTTGTTTTTTAAACTGGGAAAAACATGTGCATGAACATCAACAATTATCATACTTTCTTTTTCCCCTTTTCTCCAGATTTTTAAGTAAAATTAATTATTTTCACTAAATATAAATATACTAATTTTGAGTAGTGTTTACACTTTCCCTTAAGAAAATTGGCTGTATCTTTAATGCTACCTTTACTAAAATTCTAGTAAACAATCTTTACTCTTACCTATTTTGTTAAATATATCCGATTTTTAAAATGATTTTGTAAATAAATATTTGATTTGTATTTAACAAATCTCATGAAAATATTTATCTTGTACCCTTTTGGCAATTTTTCTAAATACCTCGCTAAAATCTACACCAATATTTACATTAAATCATTAAACTGCCCCAATAAATTTTACGCTAGCTATAAAATCATTGTTATCCATCTTTTAAGAGTAGCTTTTTTATAAAAAATATTCCTTTGGTTTTTAGTGATTTATCCATTTTTTTATTAAAGTCTATTGTTTAGGAAGATAGGTATAGTTGCCTTTTTGCTATTTAAGTTATGATAAAATTATCTTTTACTTTCAAAAATAATTTTTACTGGTTAATAATGTTCTGTTTCAAATAATTTCCAAAAAATACCGATCTATGCTTCTTTGGTTCGGTCCTATTAAAGCAACCCAGCATTTCTGCAAAAAATCTCTGTTTCTTTTAAAAATACGCTGAAGTAAAGGTGCGTTGTATTTAACCATTTTATTTTGTTATCTTTGTGATTATTAGCAAATAGGTTATTTCCATAATTTTAGTCCGGAGAACCAATTAAGCCTATTCTATCTCCGGTACTGACAACAGGATCAACTCTGACTGCTATGACAAAACAGTCCCTGGGAGCTTTTATATCTTCTACTGTATTTCCAAAAAAATCGGTAATATTTGCAAGCACACTTCCTTCTTTTACAAACTCATAGGGCTTTACATGTATAAAAACAATTCCTGCTTCATTACACCAGATAAATTCGCGTTTTTTTATTATTATTTGTTCTTTAGCAAACTTAGGTTCCCCAGGAATCATATTAAGATAATACATAACATTTTTAATTCCCTGGTAGGATATTTCTATATTTTCTTGTTCAAGCCTTCCCCCGCTACCCACTTCTGCCATAAAAGCTACTATTCCGTTTCTAGTGCAATTTACGTCTAAAGCACCATTAAGTGAGCCGGGCAATTCGCAGGAGGTTTTTGTATGATCTACTTTACAGTTTAAATATACACCAAAAGCTTTGGCTACATTTTCCATTTCTTGTAAAACTTCTTTATTCGCATTAGAAACAATTTTAAAAACTGTATATGGGTTACATGAGTAATAGCGTCCCGCCGTATGGAAATTAATTAAATAATCTGCTCTGTTTTTTATCTGTTCAAATAAAAAATAGGCAATACGTAAAGATAACAACCCTTTAGGATTGCCGGGAAATTGTTGGTCGAGATCTAAATGATCAAAGTTGCTAAGTTTAAACCTTGCCTGAAAGGCAACTGGGTTACAAACGGGGGTACAGATTAATGAACCTTTTAGTCCACTTGGTTCTATATCAAAAGCAACCTTTCTCATGGCAACAATACCATTAATTTCATCGCCGTGAACTGCTCCATTTAACCAGAGGGTTGGTCCCTCCTCTTTACCGTTAACAATAATCAATGGAATCTTTAAAGTACAACCGTTAGCCATTTTGCCTACTTCTAGAAATCCGGTTACGCGTTCCCCTTTTTGGCTTTTTACTCCTCCAATTTCAATCATAAAATCTCCTTTCTTATTACTGCCCTACTTAAATGTACAATTGTTTATTTTTTTATCTAAAATTATAGAAATATTTCTGAATTTCCAATGATATTTAATTTCCTTAATGTCCTTTTTTTAAATTTAAATCAATTTATTTACATTTATCCAGTAGGGCTTTCCCAAAATATGACATTGCAAATAGGATAAGTAGAAAATAAATATAATGCTTGATCATAAAGTACATACTACCTAAAAAAATCAATATTAGTAGCATAATAGCCCAGATCCCCCAACCAATAAAAAGATCTCTTCTTGAACCAGAATATCCTTGATTTTGATCATCAAACTTTAATCCTTTTTTAATTACATCATTTAAATCATTTGTAACACTATTTGGTTTATTAATCTTAGAATTAACTTGTTTATCAATTTTACCTGTATATGGCAAGAATTTTTGTAAAACTATAATTACTCCAAAAACTGTCATAAAAACAAACGCATAAATTGGCTTTGTAATGTCTAGGTAAAATAATAAAAAGATGGGTAGGAAACCTATTATTATCCTTTCAAGAAAGTTAAGTTGCCTTAAAAACCAGCCACTTAAACCGGATGTCAGACAAATTAAAGCAATAATAGTAGTCACCAGAACAAAAAATGTATTAAGCAAGGGACCATAAGTTAAAAGCAATGAAGGATAGAAACAAAAAATAAATGGGATAATAAATCCCGTAATGGCAAGTTTTAATGCTATAAGACTTGTTCTACCAAAATCACTACCTGCTACACTGGCTGCCGCGAATGAAGCAACTGCAACGGGTGGTGTAACGCTTGAAAGCACTCCAAAGTAAAAAGCAAATAAGTGAGCAGATACTACTGGAATTCCCAATTTTATTAAAGAAGGTACGATTATTGCTGCTACAACAAGATAAACCGGGGTAGTAGTCATTCCCATTCCTAAGATAATAGAGATTACCATAGCTAAAATTAATGATAGCACTATATTATCACCAGAAAGGGATAATAGACCACTTGCCATCCTCCAACCCAAGCCGGAAACACTTATTGAGCCAACAATTATTCCTGCCGTTCCACAAGCCATTGCAACAGAAACAAAATTTTTGGGCGCCTCTTCTAAAGCTTCAAGAAAGGATTTGGGAGTAAGCCTTGTTATTGACTTCAAAAACGATAACATAAATGTCAATATAATTACTACAATAATTGTTCTCTGAATGCTATACCCCTTAATCAGAAAAATAACCAGGGCTACTAACGATATAAGGACATGGCCTCCTTTTTTAAGTGTATCCATAAAACCTGGCATATAGGATTTTGAGATAGGTTTTACCTGATCGTTAATAGCTGCAAAATGTATAAAGATAAAAATAGACATATAATAAAGAAATGCTGGAATAAATGCATATATTGCAAGTTTTATATAAGAAATACCAATAAATTCGGCGATTATAAAAGCCGTTGCTCCCATAATCGGAGGCATTATTTGGCCGCCGGTTGATGCTGCAGCTTCCACTCCTCCTGCAAAATGAGGTTTATATCCTATTTTTTTCATTAAAGGGATAGTAATGCTTCCGGTAGTAACTACATTTGCTACTGAACTACCGGATATCATACCCATAAATGCGCTTCCTACTACTGCAGCTTTCGCAGTTCCTCCTATGCTATAACCGGTTAAAGCATAAGCCATATCCATCATAATCCTTACTATATTTTGTTTCTGCAAGATTGAGGCAAAGATTAAAAACAGGGTCACTACACTTGCAGTAACCATTATTGGAAGTCCGAAGACACCGCTGTTTTCTATCCATAAAAAATTAACCATTATATCCCAGGGCATTGATGGCCCATAGAAAATTCCAAAATTTATCAGGCTTGCAAATCTAGCATTAAAAAGAAAAAATATTGCAACAATAACAATTGGCAAACCTATCGTACGTCTAGTTGCCTCTAACACCATTAAGATATAGATGCTTCCCATTATTACATCAGTAGTAGTTGGATTACCGAATTTCAAATACCAGCTCTGAATATCATAAAGAATATAATATTGGCTAATCAGAGGGAATAAAATAAAAAACATATTTACTATAAATAGGAAATTAATTTTCCCTTTCCACAACTTTCCACCAAGCGGATTAATTAAAAAGCATAATAACATAACCAATGATAAAAAAGTTGTACGAAAAACTGTTTCCTCTGGTTGACCGAAATAGGCACAGTATAAATGAAATATGCTCATAAATAATGCAAGAGTACCAATTAACCTATCAATAGAAAATATATTTTTTAATGGGGAGTTAATTCCTATTATCGATTTATTGGTATTTTTAACTATTGCCTTAGTATCCAACCTCATCATTGAATTTCCTTTATTTTTTATAAAATTCTAAGTAAAATAATGAATTGTAACTTTTCATTCATTATATTTTTCATTTTAAAAAAGCTTCTTTTAGGTTATATAATGTTCAGAGGTAATATAGCGATCACCTTTATCAGGAAGTATAGTTACAACATTACTGTTTTTCCCTATACTTTTTGCGACATTTAAAGCAGTAAATACATTAGCACCAGCAGATACTCCTACAAAAAGACCTTCTTCCATTGCCAACCTACGAGACATTTTTATTGCTTCATTATCAGTTAATGGAACAATCTTATCCACTAATTTACTATCTAAAATATTTTGTAATATACCACCTGTAATCCCAGGGATTATTTTAAAATTAGCTAAAGAAACATGGGTTGATTCTGAAGGTTCAACGGCAACAATTTTAACATTATCAATCTTCTTTTTAAGGACTTGTGCTACCCCAAAAAGTGTACCACCAGTTCCGACTGAGGCTACGAAGGCATCAATGTTTTTCCCCATCTGTGATAAAATCTCTTCACCTAATTTCATTTGAGCTTTATAATTTGATGGATTACTAAATTGTCGAGCCCACCACGTTTTTGGTTCTTTTGCTTCCATATCTCTACACATAATTCTTCCTGGAACCTCAATATGTGAACCATGCAATGATGAATCATAATATTCTTCGCCTACTTTAACAGTTCTAAACTCTGCCCCATATCTTTCTATCATTCTAAATTTTTCCTCTGCAACAACTTCCGGTAAAAATATAACTATTCTGTATCCTTTTAGCCTTCCTACAAACGATAAGGCAATAGCCGTATTACCACTACTTGATTCAATTATAGTATATCCTTTTTTTAAATCTCCTATTCTTTCTGCATCTTCAATCATTTGTAAGGCAATTCTATCTTTTATGCTTCCACTTGGATTAAGGTTTTCTAGTTTAACCCAAATATTTACACCATTTTCCCTACCTATAACATTTAATTTTATAATAGGTGTATTGCCTATTAGGTTTAGTAAAGAACATATTTTTTTCACAAGAAACCCCTTTCAAAAAATATAAAATATGTTGCTATTTAAAATATTCTTGGTATTTTTAACGTTTTTCTTCTATGCTATTTTCTCCTTTGTTAATTGAAGTATCAAGTAGAAATTGAGTCTTTGTTTTTTAGAAACTCTTTATATATTCAACTAATTTCAAATTTTTTATTAGGGATATTTTTTTGCAAAAAGAATTGCACCATAATTATCTCTTGACACAAGATTACCATTATTTTTATTTAATGTCAAACTTTCGAATTGCCCCATTAATTTTTGCTCTATAGTCCTTATCTCTTTTAATATTCTACTTTTTCAATCTTTTCAATCTTGGGTCTAAAACATCTCTCAAGCCATCTCCTAACATATTTATCCCTAAAACGCA
>Ga0265594_1002703_pt1 | contig 12364 bp, 7 predicted proteins | sample saktaG_11_FD_190147 | JGI IMG/M metagenome (GOLD analysis project Ga0265594, IMG submission 190147) | Saline water microbial communities from Sakinaw Lake, British Columbia, Canada - sak_2011_5_24_80m | ecosystem: Environmental > Aquatic > Non-marine Saline and Alkaline > Saline ... | reverse complement strand
ATAAAGAAAAAGATACTAAAAAATTCGAATCATCTTCCCCAATTTTTTTGATATCCTTTTCCTGCCAGATATTAAGGTAAGTAAAGATTTTTTCTCGGGCTAAATATAATTCATAATCAAACTCACCAAAATTCTTCTGTCCTATAGGCTTATCTAATTTTCCTTTAATTCTAAGTACATCTCCGTATTCATATGGACAATCCCCCAAATAGGTATTCACCAATATTAATCCCTGTGTTTCAATGCTGTAATCTCCTCTTTCTATTTGGTTTGCTTTTACCTTAAAAGATATTTTCTCTTGATTGGGATAATATTCTTTGTCTAAAACCGTACAAACAATGGTTAACTTCTTATCCTCTACAAAATTTGCTATGTGGTTTGCCCCAATCGGACTAGAATTAAGGTTATAATTGAATATACCGATTAAAAATATTGTTAAAAATAATAAAGCAGTGGTTGTATTCCACTGCTTTACAAAACTTATGATAGAAATTAGTATTAACAATATTATAATAGAAAACATAAATATCAGATTAATACTAATGAATTTACCATAAATTGTTCCTATTATATATAGGAACAAAATTATAGGTAAGGGTCTAATAACATTGTATTTGCTATCTAAAGACATATTTTTTATTGGACACAAATTAAATCTTTAATTCCTTCAAATTTTTTTTCTGCGATTCCGGAAACATCCTTTATATCATCAATAATTCCGAAGAATCCATTCTGATCTCTATATTCGATTATTCTTTCTGAAAGAACCGGTCCAATTCCGGGCAAAGTCTGTAACATAGTCGCATTAGCCGTGTTAATATTGATTTTCCCGGATATAGAACCCGAAGAAGAAGAATACATGACCTCTGTATTGTTATCTATATTTTTGTTGATTTCTTCACCGTTTTCGTTATATATTTTAGAAGGAACAATTATTTTCTGCCCATCCTTAAGAAGAGCAGCAAGGTTAATTAAATCTAAATTTGCTTCCTCAGTTTCCCCTCCTGCAATTTTTACTGCATCAACAACTCTGTCGGTTGATTTTAATTGATAAACACCGGGGTTTTTAACTGCACCGGTAATATGAATAGTTAGCGGTGGAACCTCTTTTTGTATTGCAGGGTTATTTTCTGAAATATCTGAAGCACGATTTATGGTAAAATTATCTTCGCTATTAATGTTTTTATATAAAACTATTCCTACACCTACTATTATCAATATTAATAACAGTATTATGGTAATTTTTTCTTGATTGGATAAGTTAAACATAATTATTCTCTCCTTACTTTTTTTCTGAATTTCCTTATTGTAAATTTTTATGCTATGTCATTCCTTGGGCGTATGCAATACGCCCCTACATCTTTTCTGATTTTGTAGGGATCGGATTTATCCGACCCGTGCTATTAAAGTATCTCTTTGCTTCACCTACAGTATATAGTGATCCGGTTATACATATTAAATCATCCTCTTTGGAATTCGACAGAGCGCAGTTTATGGCCTGAGAAATATCTTCAGTAACTACTATTTTATCCTGGCCTATATATTGTGCTGCTTCTTTAGCAATTATCTGAGGAGAAGCTGCCCGAGGGTTTTTTGCCTTAGTTGCAATAATTAAATCTGCGTTAGGTGCTAATATTTGTATCATTTTTTTGTAATTTTTATCAGCAAAAATAGCTAATACCAAAATAAGCCGGTGATAAGAAAATATCTCTTTCAGGGCATCTCGCACTACCTTTACTCCACTGGGATTGTGTGCCCCATCTAACACTAATGTAGGATTATTCTGAATGATTTCCAATCTCCCGATCCATTTTACTTTTTTCAAGCCGTCTCTTATTGTTTTTTCGGAAATATTTATTTCTTTAATTTTAAGAGCCTCTACAGTCGTAATGGCAGTGGCAGCATTGTCTGCTTGATGTCTGCCTAATAAGGGAGTATGGAGATTTTTATAGTCATGATAAATTCCTTTTAAATCAAATACTACTCCCTTAATATCAGATTTTACTATTTTGTAATTTATTTCTCTTCCTACACTGTAAATAAGGGAATTTTTTTCATCGGCTATTTTCTTGATCTCCTTATAAGCTTTATCATATTGCTTAGAAGATATTACAATTCCACCCGGTTTAATAATTCCTCCCTTTTCTCTGGTAATTTCTTCTAAACTGTTTCCTAATTTATCCATATGGTCATAATCGACATGGGTAATGACAGAAATTAAGGGTTCGCAAACATTTGTGGCATCCAATCTTCCACCTAATCCTACCTCCAAAACCAAAAAATCTACCTGCTCTTCGAAAAAATAGAGAAAAGCCATGGAGGTTATAACTTCAAAGAAGGTGGGATGACCGTAGGAAGGTGTATTGGCAACCTTATCTATGGAAGGTTTGATTCTTTCTAATAACTCGCTTACTTTTTCTCTGTCTATTGGTTTATTATTAATTTTGATCCTTTCGGTAAAATCAACCAGATGAGGAGAAGTATAGAGGCCAACTTTATAACCATTAGATTGAAGAATTGAACTAATTAAGGAAGATGTTGACCCCTTTCCATTTGTCCCGGCAACATGAATTACTTTTAATTTTTTATGAGGTTCGCCTAAAAGATAAAGTAAATGGTTTATGTTTTTCAATCCTAATTTTATACCATATTTAGTTAAATCATAAATATAATCTAATGCTTCTGTATAAGTTCTCACATTTACCTCTTTAATTAGTCGTTACTGAATAGTGAATAGTCCTTAGTATAAGAAGACACGTCACACCGTGCCTTTACTTTTTTTTGTAAGGGCACAATGAATTGTGCCCTTACCTCTGAATTCTAATTTTCTATACACGATACAAATTTATTCTGACTTTTTTCTTTACTAGATACTATTCACTAACGACTATTCACTATTTAAAGGTTTTCAGGTTATTTTCTAATCTTTCTTTAATATCTCTTAAATCATCTGCTTTATCTCTTTCCTTTTTAACAATATCTTCCGGGGCTCTGGATAAAAAATCTTCATTATTTATTTTTTTAAAAATCACATTAAGCTCATTATCTATTTTATTTAATTTTTTATCCAAACGAGCTATCTCCTCTGAAATGTTTATTATATCTTTTAAGGGAATAAATATTTCTACCCCTTCTAAAACGCCTGTAGCCGAATACTCTGGTTTTTTGATCCCCGTTCCTACCTCTAATGATTTTGTTTTAATCATAGTTTCGATATAATAAATATTTTCTTTTATTAATTCTAATTTATCTTTTTCATTTACATTCAGATATAAATCAATCTCTTTGCTATAGGGAATATTCATATCTGACTTAATGTTTCGTATGGTTTTAATAATACTCATTATTTTATTCATCTTTTTTTCTGCATCTTTATTCATATATTTTTCTTTATATTTTGGCCAGGGTGAAACCATGATACTTTCCCCTTTATGAGGCAGCTTTTGCCATATTTCTTCTGTTACAAAAGGCATAAAGGGGTGTAAAAGCTTTAAGGTATTTTCTAAAACAAACCACAGTATATATTGAGATGTCCGTTTTTCTATCGCATCCTCTTCTTGATATAATCTTGGTTTAATGAATTCTATATACCAATCACAAAACTCGTTCCAGGCAAATTCATAAATAATTTTAACGGCTTCCCCATATTTATATTCATTAAGACACTCGGTGGATTTTTTTATTGTTTCATTTAACTTGCTAATTATCCACTTATCAACTAAGGACATTTTTAATTTTTCTTTTTCTATTTTGTCAATATCGAAATCTTTGAGATTCATTATAGAAAATCTTGACACATTCCATATTTTATTAGTAAAATTTCTAAATCCTTTAATTCTCTCTTCTGAGAGGCAGATATAATCTCCCTGTATAGTTAAAGAGGCAAGAGTAACACGTAGAGTATCAGCGCCATATTCATCAATCACCGTTAAAGGATCAATAACGTTTCCACTGGATTTACTCATTTTTTTGCCTTCTGCATCTCTAATTAAGGGATTTATATAAACTTGCTTAAACGGTACTTCACCACGAAACTTTAATCCCATCATTATCATTCGAGCCACCCAAAAGAAAATTATGTCAAAACCGGTAACCAATACTGATGTCGGGTAGAAGCATCTTAAATCTTCTGTTTCTTCCGGCCAGCCTAAGGTAGAAAAAGGCCATAAGGCAGAACTAAACCAGGTGTCTAAAACATCCGGGTCTTGCATCAAATTACGACTGCCGCATTTTTCGCAGATTGTAGGATCTTTTAATTCCACAATTATTTCTCCGCAATCTTGACAATACCAGACCGGGATACGATGTCCCCACCATAATTGGCGTGAAATACACCAATCCTTGATATTTCTCATCCACTCATAATACACTTTGTCCCAACGAGAAGGTGTAAATTCAATCCTACCCTCCTCTACAGCTGAAATTGCAGGTTCGGCAATTTCTTTCATCTTAACGAACCATTGCTTAGAAAGATATGGTTCAATAATGGTTTCACATCTATAACAATGGCCTATAGAATGTTTATAATCTTCAATCTTATTCAAGAATCCCTTTTTTCTTAATTCATTCAAAACTTTTTCCCGGCATTTTAACACAGTAAAACCTTTAAATTTTCCTGCCTGTTCATTCATTGTGCCATTATTATTTAATATATTAATTACTTGTAGTTTTTGACGTTTTCCTAATTCAAAATCATTTAAATCGTGGGCCGGAGTTATCTTTACTGCCCCAGTACCAAATTCAGGGTCAACATAACTATCAGCTACTATCGGTATTTCCCTCCCCATTAAAGGCAATATAGCAGTTTTACCGATAAGTTTTTTATATCTTTTGTCATCAGGATGAACTGCTACGGCAGTATCACCAAGCATAGTTTCAGGACGGGTAGTAGCAACTGTAATAATTTCTTCTTTAGAATCTTTTATGGGATAATTTATATAATATAGATTTGCATCTTTTTCAATTGATTCAACCTCAATATCAGCCAAAGCAGTCTGGCATCTCGGGCACCAATTTACCACATAATTTGCTCGGTATATCAGGCCTTCTTTATATAATCGTACAAATACCTTTCTAACAGCCCTGGAAAGACCTTCATCTAAAGTAAATCTTAATCGTGACCAATCACAGGAACATCCCAATTTCTTTAATTGGTTTACAATATTATTTCCGTATTTTTCTTTCCATTCCCATACTCTTTCTACAAATTGTTTCCTTCCTAAATCGTACCTGCTTTTCCCTTCTTTGGCAATTTCTCTTTCTACTACATTTTGAGTAGCAATTCCGGCATGATCAGTCCCTGGCAGCCAAAGGGTATTGTAACCTTCCATTTTTTTCCATCTAATTAAAATATCCTGTAAAGTATTAACTAAAGCATGCCCGGTATGCAATGAACCTGTGACATTAGGTGGAGGTATAACGATAGAAAAATTATTTTCTTTATTATGGTTATCTTTTGGTTTAAAATAATCTTTCTCTAACCAGAATTTATACCACTTTTCTTCAACATTTTTAGGATCGTATACTGAAGGTATTTTATTAACTATTTTTTTCATTTCCTTTTCCTCCTTAAACTTAAAAACAAAAAACCCCTTTCGTTTCTCAAAAGGACGAAAGGAGTTTATCCGCGGTACCACCTTAATTCCTGTCTAAAACATTTCTACGATATCTATATTAAACAGGCTCTCAATGTTTAAGTTATAACGAAACTATCGGTTAATCCTACTCTAACTTTTCAGATTAACAGCTTGGGGATGACCTTCGAAGAAAATTATTTTTAATTTTATTCTACTCTTCCCCTTCTTAGTTTTTATCATTTTTATATTAGATATATTACTATATGTAAAGCTGTCTGTCAATTTTTAATTCGTATCGAGTATGTAAGCGCGTATAGCGTACAGCGTTTAATGTAGGGGTCGGATTTATCCGACCTAATTACTAACGACTAATTTAAAAAGGACTTCTGGTAAGGGCGTTTTTTAAAACTTCATCTATATTATTTACCATAATAAATTTTAATCTTTTTTTAATATTACTGGGTAAATCTTCTAAATTTTTAACATTATCTTGAGGGATTATAATGGTTTTAATACCAGATTGATAGGCAGCAAGTATTTTTTCCTTTAAACCTCCGACTGGCAAAACCTTTCCTTGTAGGGTAATTTCACCTGTCATAGCTACATCTTTTCGAATCGGAATATCGGTAAGTGAAGAAATTAAAGAAGTAGCCATAGTTATACCGGCAGATGGACCATCCTTAGGAATCGCTCCTTCTGGAATATGAACATGAATATCACAATTTTCGTAAAATTTATTATCTATCTTAAATTTTGTTGCTCGAGAACGAGCGTAGGTTAAGGCAGCTTTCCCTGATTCTTGCATAACATCTCCCAGTTGTCCGGTAAGGGTTAATTTGCCTTTTCCGGGCATTACTATAGTTTCTACTGATAATATTTCTCCGCCAATTTCAGTCCAGGCTAAACCTGTTGCTAAACCAACGGCATCTTCTTTTCCAATTTTATCAATTTTATATTTAGGTATTCCCAAATAATTTTCTAAGTTTTTTAGTGTGATTCTGACACTTTTATTCTTATTCTTTTTAAAATAAACTATGTTTAAAGCAACCTTTCTACATATAGATGATATTTCTTTTTCTAAGCCCCTTACTCCTGCTTCATGAGTATATTCCTTGATTATTTTTTTCATAGCCTTTTCTGATATTTTCATATCATCTTTTTTAAAGCCATGATTATTTAATTGTTTTGGTAATAAAAATAACTGGGCAATCTGTAATTTTTCATACTCAGTATAACCAGGAATATTAATTATTTCCATTCTATCTCTTAAGGAATAAGGTATTTCATCCTCGTTGTTAGCTGTGGTGATAAACATTACTTCAGAAAGATCAAAGGGAACTTCTAAATAATGGTCTCTAAAAGCATTGTTTTGCTCGGGGTCCAATACTTCTAAAAGAGCAGAAGCGGGGTCACCTCTAAAATCCACACTCATTTTATCAATTTCGTCCAACAAGAAAACAGGATTCTTAGATTTTGCGTTAACAATCCCTTGAACAATTCTTCCCGGCATAGAACCTATATAAGTTTTTCTGTGTCCGCGTATCTCCGCTTCATCCCGCACACCTCCCAGGGAAGCTCTTATAAATTTTCTACCCATTGCCCGTGCTATTGATTTCGCCAACGATGTCTTACCTACTCCCGGAGGTCCTATTAAACACAAAATTGTCCCTATATGTTTATTGCTCAATTTTTTCACTGCTAAATACTCTAAGATTCTTTCTTTAATATCTAATAAACCATAATGGTCCTCATCTAAAACATTTTTTACTAATTTTATATCTAATTTCTCTTTAGTTTTTTCGTTCCAGGGAAGGGATATGATCCATTCTAAATAATTTATTATTACCCCGCTCTCGGCAGACAAAAATGGTATTTTTTCTAAACGATTTGTTTCTTTGATACACTTCTCTTCCACTTCTTGAGTTAGTTTTAGAGAAATTATTTTCTCTTTGAATTCATCAGCTTCAGAAATATTTTCTTCATTATCTCCTAATTCTTTTTGTATTTCTTTTAATTGCTCTTTTAGATAATAATCTTTTTGGTAATTTTCTAAATTTACTTCTACTCTTTCTTGTATCTTTTTTTCTAATTCTAAAATATTTATCTCTTTCTTTAAAATAACAATTAATTTCTCCAGTCTTTCCAAAGGGTTAATTATTTCCAACAAATTTTGTTTTTCTTTTACTCTTAGAATTAAATTTGAAGCGATTATATCAGCTAATTTATCTGGTTTTTCAATATTCTTTATGGGTAACATCATTTCAGAAGGTAATTTATTGTTAAATTTTAAATATTGTTCGAATCTATTGATTGCCAATCTCATTAAGGCTTCTATTTTTAGATTTTTACCGTTTTTAATTTTTATTTTTTCTACTTCTACTTTAAGAAAATCATTAAATCCCTCTGTATTTTTAATTTTTGCTCTACCAAGCCCTTCCACTAATATTTTTATAGTATCATCGGGTAGTTTATAAATTTGTACTATCTTGGCAATTGTTCCGATAGAATATATGTCTTCAACTTTTGGTTTTTCTACCTCTGGGTCTCTCTGAGCTGCGATAAATATTAAGCTTTTTAAATTTATTGCTTCTTCCAAAGCATTAACAGATTGTTCTCTCCCGACAAAAAGAGGAATAATCATATTGGGAAAAACCACTAATTCTCTTAGCGGTAATAAAGGTAATATGTTTTTGTCTAAGCTTTTTATATTTTTGTTATTCATGTAAAATTTTTAATCTCCCTTTTTTTTAAGCTGTTTCTTTTCTTAAGCCCTCTCCATATCTCACTATTTCAGGCATCTGTCTCTTTCTCACAACTTCTTCGGTAATAGTGCATTTTTCAATATTTTTCTCCGAAGGTATCTGGTACATTATATCTAATATTGAATCTTCCATAATTGAACGCAAGCCCCTTGCCCCTATTTTTCGTTTTATACTTTCTTCCACGATAGCCTCTAAAGCTTCTGGGGTAAGATTAAGTTCCACACCTTCTAATTCAAATATCTTTTTATATTGTTTTACTATGGCATTTTTCGGCTGAGTTAATATTTTTATTAATGCTTCTTTATCCAAGGCTTCTAACGTAGAAACTATATGCAATCTCCCAACTAATTCGGGAATTAAGCCATACTTTATCAGATCTTCCGGTAAAACATTTTCCATTAATTTATAATTTTTTTCTGTATTGTTTTTATTTTTTATATCTGCTTTAAATCCAATATTATTTCTACCCATTCGGTAATTTATTATACTTTCTAACCCCTCAAAAGTTCCCCCACAGATAAACAATATTTCTTTGGTATCTATCTGAATATTCTTTTCTTGCGGGTGCTTTCTCCCTCCGTAAGGTGGCACGCTTGCAACCGTACCTTCTATAATTTTTAAAAGAGCTTGCTGTACTCCTTCCCCTGACACATCTCTGGTTATAGATGGATTCTCAGATTTACGGGCTATTTTATCAATTTCATCTATATAGATTATTCCCTTTTGGGCTAAATTTATATCGTTGTCTGCTACCCTCAGTAAATTTAACAAAATATTTTCTACATCATCACCTACATATCCCGCTTCAGTTAAAGTTGTAGCATCAGCAATAACAAATGGTACATTTAGTTTTTTAGCTAAAGTCTTGGCTAACAAGGTCTTTCCACATCCAGTAGGACCCATTAACAGAATATTGCTCTTTTCTAATTCTATCTCTTCCTTTGTCTTATCTATTTTTTTATCTTTTTTATCTAATCTATCATTATCATTACTTTTGATTCTTTTGTAGTGATTGTATACAGCAACTGAAAGTATTTTTTTTGCCTTATCTTGTTCTATTATATATTCATCTAAAAAACTTTTAATTTCTTTAGGAGAAGGAACATTTTTTAAATCAAATGGCATGTCTTCTTTCTTTCTTCTATCTAATATAATATCATTACATACTTTAATACATTCATCACATATACAAACACCAGGACCTGCAACTATTTTATATACTTCATCTTGGGTTTTACCACAAAACGAACATTTCACTATTTTCCACCTCCCTTCTCTACGCTCTACGCTATCAGGGCGTATGCAATACGCCCCTACTTTCTTCTCTTTTTCTTTCTTAACTATATACTCGATACTCGATACTATTTCTTTATTGTTTCTTCTCTACTTTTAATTACCTCATCAACCAATCCATATTCTTTGGATTCTTGAGCAGTCATATAGAAATCTCTGTCAGTATCCTTCTCTACTTTTTCAAATTTTTGGCCGGTATGGTAAGTTAATATTCTATTTAAGGTATCTTTAATTCTTTTCAGCTCTCGAGTCTGTATCTCGATATCTGTAACCTGTCCCCGCGCTCCACCTAATGGCTGATGCACCATAATCCTTGAATTAGGTAAAACAAATCTCTTCCCTTTTGCGCCCGATGCTAAGATTAAGGCTGCACCACTTGCAGCCATACCTATACATATGGTCGAAACATCAGACCTTATATATTGGATGGTATCATATATAGCAATGGTAGAACTTACAGAACCACCAGGGCTATTAATATAAATATAAATATCCTTATCGGGATCGGCTGCTTCCAAAAATAACAATTGGGCAATTATAATATTAGCTGTCGCATCATCCATTTCTGTACCTAAAAATATTATTCTATCTTTTAATAAGCGAGAATAAATATCATATGATCTCTCCCCTCGAGGAGTTTGCTCTACTACAATAGGAATTAAAGTCATTTGGATTTGACCTCCTTTTTAGAATTTATTATTTTTATCTTTTTACTTAAGAAATCAATTATTCTTTCTCTTTTTACACTTTCTTTTAGACCATCTAAATTTTTATTTTTTTTAAAAGTTGCTTCCACTTTCAAAGGATCTTGTTTTAGTTCTTTAGCAATTGTTTTAATTTTATCCTTAACCTCTTTTTCAGTAACCTGAATATTTTCTACCTGACTAATTTTATCTAAAACTAATTCTTGTTTTATTCTTTTTTCAGCGACAATTTCGTATTCTTTTTTAACTTTTTCTTCATCAGTCTTAATACCTTTATAATAATCCTGCAAAGATAAATCTTTAGATTTTAAATCATCTTCTAAAGATTTCATCATGTACTCTACTTCTCTTTCAATTAATACTTTCGGTACTTTTACTTCACAAACCTCGTTTACCTTTTCTAACATTTTTCGTTCATAATTATTTTTGTTGACCATTTCTACTTGTTTCTCTAATCTATTCTTAATATCTTTCTTGAAATCATCTAAAGTTTTATAATTACCTATTGTTTTAGCAAAATCTTCATTTACTTCAGGTAATTCTTTTTCTTTTATTTCAATAACTTTAACTTTATATATAATTTCTTTGCCTGCTATTTTTTTATCTTTAATATCCCTGGGAACTATAATTTTAATTTCTCTTTCGTCTCCAGCCGAGCATCCTATGAGCTTATCATTAAATTCAGGTGCCGTACTTTTTCCTAATTGAACAAGCTGTTTTTCAACCTTACTTCCTTCTATTGCTTTTCCTTCAACATATCCTTCGGAATCGATAACCAGGAAATCGTTTTTCTTTGATTTGCGATTTTTCACTACATTTAATTTTACTTGTTCTTCTTGAATTCTCCTTATTTCATTATCTACATCACCGGCTGTAACTTTAACATCCTCTTTTTGAATACTAATTTTATCAAAAGAGCCCAGTTTTACTTCCGGCCTTACCTGAACGGTCGCCTCAAAAATTAATGACTTATCTTCTTCAATTTGTATTACCTTGATTTCGGGTTGATCTATTGGCTGGATGTTAATCTTTTCTATAGCTTCAAGATAACTTTTTGGAATTAATTTTTCGGCAGTTTTATCATAAAAATATTCCTTCCCTAAATGCAGGTTTAAAATATTTTTAGGAATTCTACCCTTTCGGAATCCTGGTATTTTTATTTGATAAGATACGTCATTATATGTTTTATCTAAATTGCTATTTACTTCTAACTTGTCCGCTTCAATCTTAAGTTTCACTTCATTTTCTTTTTGCTTTTCGATTTCTACTTTTACCATTGCCTAAAACCTCCACCAATTCAATTGTATAATAATTCCTTTTTCAAACTATACGCTAAACGCTGTACGCTAGTCTCATTCTATAATTGCAACAAAGCCGCAAATAATTTTGCGGCTGCTTTTACCTACTTTAACTAAATTTTAAAAAATTCATAAATTAAAATAATAATATTATCCTACCGTATTTTATGGTGCGAAGGGCGGGACTCGAACCCGCATGGAGTTACCCACTGGATCCTAAATCCAGCGTGTCTACCAATTCCACCACCCTCGCATTCTTATTTTTATGGTGGGCCGTACAGGACTCGAACCTGTGACACCCGGATTAAAAGTCAGGTGCTCTACCAACTGAGCTAACGGCCCACAAATTTAAAATGTTAAATGCTTATACAAAATATAGTATCGAGTTAAGAAAGAGAGGGAAAGGATAGAAAAAAGTAGCATTCTTCTTTTTATCTAACTACCCCACTAAAGTTTACACTAACTACATAATACTATATTTTTTATTAAAATTCTACTATTATACTTGGCGCGCTCGGAGGGACTCGAACCCCCAACCATCGGATCCGAAGTCCGCAGCTCTATCCAATTGGGCTACGAGCGCAAATTGGTAAACTGGGGTGAGCGAGGGGATTCGAACCCCCGACCTCTGGAGCCACATTCCAGGGCTCTAACCAGGCTGAGCTACGCCCACCATATTTTATTTTAAATGGCGCGCCTGGAGGGAATCGAACCCCCAACCTACGGATTAG
>Ga0265594_1002701_pt1 | contig 12369 bp, 10 predicted proteins | sample saktaG_11_FD_190147 | JGI IMG/M metagenome (GOLD analysis project Ga0265594, IMG submission 190147) | Saline water microbial communities from Sakinaw Lake, British Columbia, Canada - sak_2011_5_24_80m | ecosystem: Environmental > Aquatic > Non-marine Saline and Alkaline > Saline ... | reverse complement strand
CAATAATAACAGCCCCAAAAAGAATTCCTAAAAAAGTTGTTAAAATAATATAGATATTTCTCTTCATAATCTTTTTACTTTTTTATTAATTTATAAACTCGTTCTTTAATTCTACCAAAAAACCGCCCCTTTGGCGATTTTTTTACGGAAAGGACATGTCTTTAGCTATTTCACCTAAAGAAAACCTTAAACTGATAATCCTTTAATAATAAGGTTTCTAACTCTTTTGGGCATTTATCCAATTTTTCCTTATTTTCTCCAATATAATGACAAATCGTCTTAACAGGCACAAAGCCAAGCCCCTCAAAAACCCTGCCTTCGGTTTTAGTATAAAAACAATTAGATAAAATATAGGCGCCAGCAGATTCTCCAGCTACTATCTTACCCTTTAATGATTCCGCCAGATCTGGATAACCCTTCAAGATTTCTAATAATTTAAGGGTCTGGCCGCCATGAAAATATACAATGTCTGCTTTTTTTAATTGTTTTAAAAAATTCTCAACGGTGGCAATCTCAAAGTTTAACTTTTTATCCTTTCCGTTCCTTTTAAACTGCAAGGTATCTTCATTAACCATTCGTTCGTATTCCGTTTGTTCTTTAGCAAAATAAACCAAAAGAATATCCACTTGTTCCGAGGTATCTTTTAGAATCTCTTTGAAGAAAAGATTATTTTCAGAATTTGTTCTTCCGGCAAATCCGCCGTGAAGTATAAATTTTGTTTTCATATCCTCATTCTACCAAAAAACCGCCCCTTTGGCGATTTTTATGACAGCGTAAGGGGACAGTCCTTTGGATACAGTCCTTGTTCGCAAGGACTGTATTCGAGGGACTGTCCCTGAATAGACTCAAATCAAGCAATAACTATTCTTGTATCCCCTTTTCTATCTGCGAGGGATCTTCTAAAATAATCTCCGGCCGGCCTTGATACTCTTCTACTTCACCCATTATTCTGACCGTCTTGTCTAAATAATAATCCTCTGGATGCTGGACAAATTTATACAAATCAGAACTAAAAATCACCGCTACAAAACATTGATTAGGATAGGCCTGTTCAAAATTCAAAAAGACCGTATTCGTCTTAGAACGATATGCATCAGCCACCCAACCCTCAACAATCACCTCTTTGCCATAATATTCATCAGCTGAACAGGATTCAATCTTTTCTAAATTAGTTAATTCAGGAGTTAATTTTGACCATTGATAAGTTTTATCCCTATTAATCAAACTTGATTTCGTAGCTCCATAACCACCCCATTTACAACCCATCTTATTATCAATAGCATTCTTTTCCGCTAAAGCAATCTCTGATTGATATTTACTACCTTCAGTTGAAACCCGAGCCACCGCAAATCCTTCTTTAATCATCTCTAACCCAATATTTACATCATCTAGGAATAAATACCGTAAATATCGACACCATTGATCTAAATCATCCTTTCCTGATTCTAAAATTACTTCCTGACCTAAAACCAATTCCTCTAATCTCTCTTTAGCTGTTTCATAACATGATTTACCACGTTCATCAGTATCAATCCCTAAAAGCCGAACTGAATAACCACCTTCAATTAAAACTGTATCCCCATCAATAACCTTAGTTACTATTTTCACTGCCCCATCTTCTAATTTCGGTGTATCCTGACAATCTCCATCCTCATCTCTCAAATCATCGTTGTTTGGATTAAAAAAGTATATGACTAGGCCGATGGAGGAAATAAGGAAAATGAGTATTAGTATTTTTGTGGCTAGTTTCATTTTTTATCCTTTATTTAATAACCCAGCTGATGTCAGGAGGAGTTTTTTGGTTTGAGGCATGGTTAAAATCTAGAATAATTTAATCTGTTTATCGTCTTTTTGCTCAAAATCTCCAAAATTCCATTTATCATTTTCTATCCAGCATTCACTCATACAAAAGCTACCAAACCATCTACTATTTTTCATCCTTTTATAACCAATTTGTTGTTTATCAATCATTTCTTTCACAGGAAAAGATACTTCCTTTTGTGCATCGTTTTTAGCAGAATCTAAAATTGTTCTAAAAGCTCCTATTAATATATCCGTTAATTGTAAGAATTGACAATCATTATATTCTTGAGAATTAGGTTTATCATGTTTTGAAGTTCTATCGTCTATTAAAATGTTTTCGTCAAAAGAACAATAATCTCGTAAACTATAAATTCTATCTATTATTCTTTTTTTATCTATATTCCGTTTATGATGTTCATGACCATCAAAATGGATTGATTTTATATGTATTGGATTGTCTTTATTTCCTAAATAATGAATTCCACCAACTAATCCCATTCTAAATGTAGTTTCTATCTTAGATGCAAAATCAGGATAACCACTTCCAACTTTTGCGTGAGCGTCTCGTTCTCTAAACAAAATAAACTTAGAACCAATAATTCTTTCATCAGAATTAATAATTAATATCTTTTTATAATCCGTAGATTGCCTTGCATCGTCTACTGAATAAATTCTTTTCCCAGCTGAAATGATATAAGGCTCATTTTTATAATATTGCATAAAAGACCCGACACTCAACTGCAAACAAGATCTTATACAATTAAATTTTAAACCTTTTTGTTTTAATCCTTTAAAAGCAATTGGATGACCATAATCAACTTCTTTTCTTATTAATTCCAAACTATTTAAAAATTTTTCTCTATTAACTTGAGGTACCAACAAAATACCATGCCAATAGCCTCCTTCTTGAGATTCGTCATGATATAAATCATAATTCATAAAATTTATTCTCAAATCCCCTTCAAATCTTGCTAAATTTATCGGCTATATACCAAACAAAAATATCTACATCACTTAAATTTTTAAAACCATTCTTATATTTTTTTGAATTATATTCATTTTTTAACCAATTTAATAAATCATTCATCTTTTTATATTTCTTCCCTAAATTACTTTCTCTAATCTTAAATCTATAATCAGATTTATCCAAAATTCTAAATGTACTATCTACTGGCCCATTCCAAACTCCGTACTTGTCTGGATATTTCATATGTAGAAAAATAGTATTTTTACCTTTATTCATACCTTTTATCCTATATTTTCCATCATCATTCAAAACATTATTGATCCTCTTTTTTATATTAATCTTTTCATCCAATAAATATTTAACTGTTTTACTTAATTTAGACATATCTTCTGTAATATTGCCTCCCATATGAAGATTTGACCATGAATAATTTCCACGTAGAATCAAATTATCAATTTCACTTAACACTATCTCAGCTTTTGGCGTTTCTCCATCTCTATTCTGAAATAAAATTTTTTCTTCATCATTGGTTCTCATATAAGATTCTCCATAATTATAACCCTTACAATACTTATCTCCTTCCCAAAATTGCAAAACTTCTTTCTTAAAAGTTTCTGAATCTGTATCTAAATAAAAATTATTATTTCTAATTTGCTTATATCTGATTTCTCTAATTTTAAGCCAAGCATCACGATACTGATGCTTTACGTTATAATTATCAAAATAATATTGACAATACTCTTTAATTAATTTAAACATATGATTTTATCTTATTCTATTTTTTATATTTTCCCAGTCAGATATTATATCTATAGTTTCCTTCCACATATCTTCAAATATCTTTTTGAGTATTTCTCTGTTATTACTCAAAGAAATTTCGCTTAATTGTCCCCTAAGGACAGTATCAAGCGAAGGAACATTATAGGCATTATACTTTGAAATAATAAAACGATCATGGTCTAATTTTTCTATCTTTTTACTATTTATAACTCTCAATTCGCAATTAATATTTAAGCTATTCATAGACTTTTTAAAATCAATAAACAAACTTCTAAATTCTTTGTTAATATAGTTACTCTTACTAGACGCTATTATTCTCACCTCTTTAATATTGTCTTTATTTTCTTTAATAATTTCGTGTAAAAATTCAAGGCCTTTTTTGTTAAAATATTTATCAAGCCAATAAATATATTCATCGCAAGATTTCAAACAATTAATAAATACAAACCTATTGCCAAATGGATTACCAGATTCAATTAAAGATGATATTTTTTTGTCGAACTTAGTACCAGTTAGCTTTCCTATTTTCTTTAATATTTCTTTATTCCTTTCTTCTATAAATTTATCGAATTCATTATTTTTTAAAAAATCGAAAGTTTTTTCATTTACAAAATGAGTTTTTAAAACATTTATAAATTCATTTTCGCTATTATATTTATTTTTGATAAACTCATTAATATATTTTGATGGCTTTTTATTACGTTTTACATTTCTATTAGTTTCTTTAGACATCCAAGTTATATTTAAAATAGAATTAATATGTTTTTCAGATCCATATGAATCTTTAGGGAATATATGATCCCTATCATTTTCTCTAGCATTTTCTAATTTTTCAGATGTATCAAAATCCATTGCACCATCAAGAGCTATTAATGACATGACTCCACGATATTGAGAACTGGATTGTGTTTGAATATTCCTTAAATCTAACAATGATATTTCTTTTCTCATTTGTTCTATGTTTTTAGGTTCTTCTGAATCATTATTAAACCATTTAGTAATATCTTTAAAATCAGAAGTCATCCGAGAATCTGCTGAAGCTGAATACGCATTCGTAAAAATAGATAACCAGTACCATTTTTTTATTTTTTTTAAACACGATGCCTTATCTTTTTTATCTTCTATTTTCTTCAATAAAGCACATAAAACTGGAATCATTGGCGCAAAAGGAATAAATTTTTCGTCTTTTACGCCAAACCCGTCTCGCATATTTTCTAGTTTCTTAATTGTTTTATCCATACATTCTGAAATCTCTTTCCAATCTTCATTAAATTTTCTTTCTTTTTTCTTATAAATATTTTTATAGATATTTAATATATCTGATCTTTTACAAGAACTATTCTTTTCATATAAAAGCGAAATTGCCTGAAAAATATATATAGGCATTTTATCAATTTTATCATAATACTTTTTAATATCTTGATATTTCTTTTTTGTATCATCCCATATATTTTTTAATTTAATATTATATTTATATAACCTAGCAATTAACAAATCAAAAACATTTAATGTTTTCCCTTTAGTATTAATATTTTCAAATATATCAGAGACATTAGATAAACTCATTGTTCTTGGAATAGAAACATAAGGGATCTCAAAGCCATTCCAAATATGTTTTAATTTATCTTGAATAGCATCTCTAATTTTGTCTATCTTGTCTAATAATTCATCTTTTGGTTTAAGATTTTCTTCTTCAATTTTAGATTTAAGATAATTTTTAAATTTTTTTACCCATTCGTCATAATTTTCTAATATATAAATTGGAAATAACATTTTTTTAAAAGTTTCTTCTTCAGAAAGTTTTTTATCAAAAATTTCAATAATTTCATTTTGATAACCTTTTTTAAAATATTTATAAAAATTAATATAAAAATACAAAGGCTTGTTACTCCCTTTTATTGCAAATCCTTTTTCACTATCATCTTCTATTTTTCTTATTGGACTTTTAATAGCGTAATACAAAGAAGTAATTCTCTGTTGACCATCAAGAATTATCATATCTGGTTTTAATTCATTTTCATAAATAAGTACGCCATTTATTGATGTAATCCCTACAAAAGGATTCCTATTCGTTTCCCACAATAAAAATGAACCAATATAATAATCATTAAAAATTGACTCTAATAAATCCTTAATATTTGCTCTATTCCAATCAAAATATCTTTGAAAATGCGGCACCACCCATTTACCTTCATTGCATCTATCAATTATTTTACTAATTTTCATTCTTTGAGGATCGCCTAAAGAATGAAAATTAGTACTAAAATTTTTATCTAGTTTTATTCTTTTTAATAATCTTTCATAATTTATATCAGGATTTCTTCTAAAATTTGGTAATTTAATTTCTCTTTTATCTTCATATTTTTTTACTTTTTCTTCTTTTCCTGCCTTACGATATGCTTGAAAATCAGGATCATTAGTAATATCACTAAACGTTAATTTTTCTTTCTTTAATGCAGATGTCCCTTTTTCTGTAATTTGTACAATACCACGTTCTGGTTGTTTAACCATTTTAGCTTGTTTTAAATATGCCTTACCCCATGCAATACGATTAAGAATTAAAACATCTCCACTTTTTGTTTTTAGAGTTAATAATTCTTGTGAAAGATTAGAATAAAATTGATCACGAACGCGTTTACGCAATTCGTTAATATGAATAGCCTTTCCATCATTAAGAATTTTTAGAATTGGGATAAATGTTTCGTGATATTTTGGTAAATCCATATTTTTATTTTCAACTTCCTTCAAATCTTTTGTTTATTATTACTCGATAAAATTATTACTATCTATAATATCAGAACTCTCAATAAAATTACTTTTATAAAAAACTTGTTTACCCTTGGTTATGATTTTATACTTCCACCTCTTTTCTTTACACCAATCTTCAGCCGCTTTCCTTTTTGCTTTTGTTGAATCCCAAAACAAAAAAGGCAATCCTTTACCTTCATGAATTTCTTTACTTCCATCATGATGCTCAACTAAAAAATCTGGTAAATAGTGTCTATTGAATAATAGAAATTTATAAGGAATTTTGATATTATGTTTTTTTGTCCATAATTTAACTGCAGGGTCTTGTTCAAGTTCAATCATATAATCACGTTCTAATATAGAATCATAAACTTCTTCCCCAAATGGAGATTTTTTCAAGTTTTTTAATTTACCCCTTAAACTCTTCATATTATTTTATTAGCTAAAATACCTTCAATTAATTCTGGTTTTAGAAAATTTTCTCTGATTTGAGACCAAGTATCCCATAAAAGTTCCAATAAATTTTTGTTATTACACTTACCAACTTCGCTACCGCCTAAAAATCTTTTTCTAATATGATTATTTATAATGTCATAAATGATTGTTTGCCTTGAATCAGGATTCCCGTCAAATTCAACCAAAGAATCCTTAGCAGTATTACTCATTTCCTTAAGTATCATTTTTTGTAATTCTTCAATAGAATAATGGATATTTACATCAACATCAGAAATATCAATGTCCGGTATTTTTTCTCCTTTTTCTAAAGTATTAAAACCAGAATCTAAGTTTCTTGATTTTATTTGATTTATTTTCTCTTCAATACTAACTCCTTCAAGTAAATACTCATAATTATCTAAATATTCTTGCCATTCAGTAATCACTTTTTTATCCTCTATAAAATTAGGTACTTCTTCTGATACTTTTTCCCAATCAATTTTTTCCTCCATTTCTTTTTTAATATCTTCTGCATTTTCTTCTTTGTGAGTGTCAATTATCTGTGGTTCTTCCGGAATTTTCTTTTCATCAATGACATCGCCTGGATTTAAACTGCCATCATATTTTTCAGCATCAAGCTGATCCCAAAGCCAATCATGTTTTAAAATAGGGTGATCAACAACATACAAACTTTCCCAACGGTCTTTGCTTATAATAATCCTCCTCAATCCTCTGCCTATAACTTGAGGGCCGTAAACCGACATAATTCTGTCGCCAATCTTCTTATAACAGAATTTTCTAAAAAGACAGATAACTGAAATATTTTTGACATCCCATCCTTCTCGCAACATCATAACGGAAACAATCGCGTCATACTTCACATTCTTCATATCCTTATTTAATTTCATTGCTTCGTCTTTATCCGCTTCCGGCGCTTCATTATGCACTATTAAAACCTCTTTTTTAAAAGTACCCCTTAATATTTTAGCTATTTGTTTAGCGTCATTAATACTAAAAGTCACAACAAATAATAACGGCTTATACTTTGGTTTGCCGTCAGTATCCGGAGGCACGCCGTTTTTCTGATGTTCTAAACACTGCAAAGCAACACTTAATAACTGGGTGGCTGGTTTTTGATCAGCAACATATTTTACGGCTGGTATTTTAACTTTTTTACCGTCAAAATTTCTTTGGACCCATCCTTTTTCTATTTGCTCCCAAGGTACCTCATCTACTGAATATGTTTTACCTTCTTCATCTTTCCATCTTAATTTCACTACATCAACATCGGGTTTAAAAACCACAATTCTTTTTACAACTTTATCTCTCATCGCCTGTTTAATACCATATTCTAAAATCATATCGCTATCAGGACACAAACCATCTAATCGTTCAGGCGTAGCGGTTGTATCTATTCTAATAAACCTCTTGGGCTTTAATTTGAGTAAAAGCAAATTATATTGTTTAGCTTTAGTATTATGAGCTTCATCATTAAAAATTGCGACTTTATCAACATTAGCGTCATCCATCAAAACTTTCAAATTGGTCTTGCCTTCATAAATTTGATGGATATTACCCAAAATTATATTATCCGATCTAATGCCGGACGAATCTTTACCTTGCTTCATTACGTGTAAACTAAATCTATCTTTTAAATAATCGTGATGATTAAAGAAAAACTTGAATTCATCAAATACAAACTGTTTTGATCCGGGTTTAAAAGCGTCAACTAATCTTTGACGAACAATTGTATTTGGAACTAAGATCAAAAATTTATTGAAATCATGGACTATTCGCAAATATGCGATTATACCGGCGATTATTACTGTCTTGCCTCCGCCAGTAACTATATTAAGAAGCAAATCCTTTTTATCTAAAACTTCAAAACTATAAATAGTTCTTTTAATTGATTCTCTTTGAAATGAATATAAATCAAATTTTGAAGCATTTTTAAAACTATCAGAATCTAAATATTCTAAAAAATGTTTAATTTTTTCTCTTTTATCTTTATCATCAATAGCGGGTGTATTATATCCGCTTTCACACCACTCTTTAAAATTTACTAAATGCTCCTTAAATGAATCTCGCATAATTAAATGAATTATTTTATCTTAACCTCTATAACCTTAGTAGTTTCTCCCCCAAAATTATCCTGAACCTTGCAAGCAATTTCGTAAGTCCCTTTCTTTTCAAAGGTTTTTTCAGCTGTTAAAACCGCTTCAAAACCACCGCCTTTTCTTTTTTCCCGATTCAAAGAGTATTCTGGTTCAGAAAAATTATTATCAGCAAAATTAAAATCCCACTGGCAATTTATTAAATATCCATCAACATTAATACTCTTAGCAATAGCCTCAAACTTATATGTCAAACCCTTTTTCTTTTTGCAAATAATATCAGTGATTATTGGCGATTCAACAAACTGCAATAATTTTTCTTTATCTTCATCTGTTAAAGTAGTAGAAGTAATTCTTTCTCTAAACTTGTGATTTCTAATTGGCACTAATTCTATTTCTAAAACAACGCCTTTATCTTTTAATTTTTTGAAAAATGATTTTTGTAATTGTCTAGTATATTTCTTCACTTCTGGCTGGAATCGCCAAGCTAAAATAGTTAAAACATATCTTTGGTTCTGCTGAATATGATTCTTAATTACTGATTGAACAAAATTCTTAACCTGTTCTGTAGATAATTCGTCTTTTTTTGAAACAGGTCCGACTAAAGTTGGATTAAATTGATTTTTAAATCCAGTTATGCTGTCATCAGCCGTATTCTTACTAGCGCTAAAACTGGTTAAAATAAAATTCTCGAAATCTTCTTGAGGTAATTTTTCAAACTTTTCTACAGGATAAACACCATGATAATAGACTTTGATGTCTGGAACTTTTATCCCGCTAATTAGCATTGCCTGTCTACCTTCTTTTGACTTATTAGTTGATGCTTTTTCTCCTGTCATATTTTCTCCATCTCTAACTAATCTATCCAAAGTTACTGAAGTAGCCACGCGAGAAATATCGCTACCAACAAATCTTCGCCCTAATTTTTGCGCCACTGCCAATGTCCCACCCCCACCCATAAAAAAATCAGCAACCACATCGCCCTTATCCGAAGACGCTTTAATAATTCTTTCAAGTAATGCTTCTGGCTTTTGAGTTGGGTAACCGAGACGTTCGTGACCAGATTGATTTACTTGCATAATTCTATTTGGATCACTCTTATCCAACCACGACCATACATCATCACATGGCCTTGCATCTTCAGCATAATATTTAGTTTTCATTCCAGAACCGCCAAAAACATATTTTTGACCAGATTTATCGGTAAATTTATACCTTTTTGGATCAGTTGTTGGCAAACGTAATTGATTAAATATAAATTCGTTAGTTTTCGTATATCGAAAAATTATGTCATGTTTTCTGCCAAAATCATTTTGTGGTTTAGTCCCTTGCTGATAATGATATATTATTTCATTTCTGAAATTATCATATCCAAAAATTTTATCCATTTCGGTTTTGACATAATGACTTGCGTGCCAGTCAAGGTGAACATAAATTGAACCTGTATTTTTTAAAACCCTTTTCATTTCCCACAACCGAGCATTAAGCCAAATTAAATAAGTTGGCATTCCTCCATCCCAAATATCATTAAAAGTCCTTACTTCATTATTGTCTCCCCAAACCTGATTATAAACCCGGCCAGAAAAGAAAGGCGGATCAATATAAATTAAATCAATTGAATTACTTGGTAAACTGCGAAGTATTTGCAGATTATCACCAAAATAAACTGCATTAAGCGGATGTTTTTTGTTTTTCTCATCCAGGTATCCCGCATCACCAAAACCAAAACTTATATTATCTTCTTCATCAGCTGGATGTAAAAACGGCAATTTAACAAAAGGAAATACATTGTCATATCCTTTATTCGGTTCATAGCCGATTGGCGGATTAGTCGGGTCTGGTAAATTATTAAGTTTAGAGTATTTCTTACTAATACTAAAAACCTGCCCTTGCTCGGGCAGTTTTTGTCTAACTGATTCTTGCTCAATTTTCTCTAATTCCTCTTTAGTTTGTGTGTCAGCTTTTGACATAAATTTATTTAAAACATTCCTCGTATTGCCAATATCTATTACACTTTAAACAATTTACAATAATCGATAGTTTTTGATTTTCTTCTTCCAAGTTTAGAATTCTTTGATTCTGGGAAATTGTTAGATATTCTAATGAAATGATTTTTTTAATACTATCATTATTCTCTTTACTAGAATTATATACAAATTCAAAATATCCAAATGCAATACCAATAACTACAAAAATTAAAGCTAAAAACCCAAGAGATACTAATGCATATATATCTTTTATCTTTTTCTTATTATACTCTAAGTCGTCTTTCCCGTCTTTAATCTCTTCTTTCATTTTCTTAACTTCTTCAAAAAGACCAACTGTGCCATCTGTGATCGAAGAACCACTCGAAGACGATCGAGGAGAAGGGGAACGAGAAGGAGAAGTAGAAGCAGAGGATATAAGCATGGATGGTTCCTCTGTTTTTCTTTTTTTAAATACACTCAACAACTTATTAATTAGGTTTTTTAACCAAGATAAAATGTTCATTTTTATTACTTATAACTTCAGAGTTACTACCTTTCTTAACACTAATTTTAATCCAATATTTCCCTTCTATTCGAAACATAGTATTAATAAAATTAGCTACAAAAACATTACCAGTGTCATTTATTATCTCTGAATTTCCTGTAACGGAGGCGATGGGGTTATCCTCATTAGGAGGAATTATTGCTATCGTTTGTTCATATTCTCCTAGCTCACCAATTATATTAGTCACTATACTAAATTTTGGATGGACGGCAGGAGTTGAATGAACATTAATCTCTGTAAATATTCCAATAATACTTAACTTGCCATCATTAGAAATCATAGCTTGGTCACTAGTATGTAAAAAATTTAATTTAACCATAAGTTTAATTTATTTTTTCTTTCCTAATCCAATTTAATACCGGCATAATTTTTTTCTCACATTATTTAAATTTAATCTCTCCTAAAAAGAAATTTAATGAGTCAATGGATCCTTTATAACCATTTTTATAATTGAATTCTGTTTTAACTGGTCGAAATCCAAAATGCAAATGCGCGGCATCGCCTACACCCGTAGCATCAGATATCGCTATCTGGTCTCCTGCTTTTACAGATTGTCCTTTTAGTGTTTTTATTATATCTAAATGAGCATATAGCGTTTCGCTACCGCCTTTATGTATTAATTTTATATACTTCCCATAACCACTTTGACCAACAATACTTATTGCCTCGCCAACAACACCATCTAAAACAGCATATACTGGTCTTTTCCCGTCGGGAGTATCATCAAATTTCGTCCGGAAATCAATCCCATTATGACCAATCATCTCCCATTGTTTGTAAAAATCTGGTCTTTCACCAAACCTTTGTGTACAAACTAATTTATCCAAAGGATTTGCTTGAAATTTGAAACCGGAACGAATTAAAAATGGAATTCCTTCTTGAATATTATCATCTATAGGAATATTTTTAACATCATTCCAATCACCCCAAAGACCTAATTTTTGTCCCAGTTGAAAGGTATCTAAATCTTGAATGTGATGTTTCTTATTA
>Ga0265594_1002700_pt1 | contig 12370 bp, 11 predicted proteins | sample saktaG_11_FD_190147 | JGI IMG/M metagenome (GOLD analysis project Ga0265594, IMG submission 190147) | Saline water microbial communities from Sakinaw Lake, British Columbia, Canada - sak_2011_5_24_80m | ecosystem: Environmental > Aquatic > Non-marine Saline and Alkaline > Saline ... | reverse complement strand
CCCTGTACTGATGCAAATGTCCAGCACTTCTTTTGCCGACAATCCGCTTATGGTTCCATCTTCAACCATCTCGATCAAATTTGCCAAATTTTTCGGTGTTAAATTAAGAGCGTCCGGACGAACATTTTTTTCTTTTAAATGTCTAAGCACCTCACCTTTGACCCAATTGCAAACAATAGCCGGATTCTTAAAATATTTCATTACCTGTTCAAAAAAATCCGCCACACTCTTTTCCGCGACAAGAAGTTCAACGTCTTTACGCGAGAGAGCATACTTCACAATGAACCTTTTCGTCTTTTCATCCGGGAGCTCCGGCATATCTTTGGCTATTTCTTCCTTTATTCCGGCATGAATTTCAAAAGGAACAAGATCCGGTTCCGGAAAATACCGATAATCCTGCGCTTCTTCTTTTGAACGCATTGAAAGAGTTTTTTTATTCACTTCATTCCAAAGCCGTGTTTCCTGAACAATATCCGCGCCGTCTTCAAGCATTTCTTCCTGACGTACTTCCTCGAAATGCAGAGCGTCTCTAACCGCTCTAAACGAATTAAGATTCTTTATTTCGACTTTTACTCCCAGCTTTTTTTCACCTTTTTTTCGAAGCGAGATATTAGCATCGCATCTTAAACTTCCCTCTTCCATATTACAATCCGAAACTTCAAGATATTCAATGATCTGTTTAAGAACCGTAAGAAATTTATGCGCTTCCTGAGGAGTACGAATATCCGGTTCGGAAACAATTTCAAGTAGAGGCATCCCCGTACGGTTTAGATCCACATAACTGCAAGCCTCCCCCGCGTCATGCAGAAGTTTACCCGCGTCTTCCTCCAAATGCGCCCGGGTAATACCGATAACTCTCGCGTCTTCACCTTTCGCCCCGGGCAAACTCACCTTTCCGTTATACGCCAGCGGCATATCATACTGGCTGATTTGATAATTTTTCGGCAGATCAGGATAATAATAATTTTTTCTGTCAAACTTAACCTTTTTTTGGATATCACACCCAAGAGCAATCGCGACTTTTATCGCGTATTTAAAAGCCTTTTTGTTTAAAACCGGCAAAACCCCGGGAAGCCCGAGACAAACAGGACACACCAGACTATTCGGCGGCGCGCCGAAACCCGTACCGCATGAACAAAAAATTTTGGTATTAGTATCAAGCTGGACATGCACCTCCAACCCGATCACAGTTTCATATTTTGAGTTTTTCATATATACTTTCCGCCATAAAACCTGTACCTCACCGCCAACCTCTCGGACCGAAATTACACTCCTACTTCGAGTTGGAACTCGGGGCTCAAATTATCACATTCCTAAAAATCAAAAGCCCTCAATTTATGATGCTCTGTATTTCTTTCAAACGCGTGAGAAACTTTTATTAAAAGTTCTTCCTCGAACGGCGCGGCCATAAGCTGAAGCCCAACCGGAAGCTCTCCTTCACCTAAACCGCAAGGAATAGACATAGCCGGAAGCCCCGCGAGATTCGCGGGTATGGTAAAAATATCCGAAAGATACATACGAAGAGGATCATCGGAACATTCGCCAAGCTTAAAAGCGGTTGTCGGCGCTGTAGGCGTCAACAAACAATCACACACCTTAAAAGCTGACCGGAAATCATCAGAAATCTTTGTCCGAACTTTTTGCGCTTTAAGATAATACGCGTCATAATAACCATGGCTTAAGGAATATGTTCCTAAAAGAATTCTCCTTTTCGCCTCCATACCGAAACCTTCGTTTCGGCTGTTGACATACATCTCCATAAGAGAGGCGGAGTTCCGGCTTCGGTGTCCGTAATGCGCTCCGTCATAACGCGCGAGATTTGAACTTGCTTCCGCGGGCGCGATAATGTAATAACAGCTGACGGCATATTTCGTATGAGGAAGAGACACTTTAACCGTTTTCGCCCCAAGCTTCTCAAAAACCCTGATCGCGTCATGTATCGCTGACCGAACACCCTCACTGATCCCTTCAATAAAATATTCCTCAGGAATACCTATCGTTAATCCGCCGATATCTTTATCCAAACTTTCCGTATAGAGAGGAACTTCTTTCCCTACAGACGTAGAATCTTTTTTGTCCGAGCCTGAGATGATCTCAAGAAGCGCCGCGCAATCGGCAACATTGTTAGTTATCGGACCGATCTGATCCAAACTTGAAGCGAACGCGATGAGCCCATACCGCGAAACCCGTCCATAAGTCGGCTTAAAACCCACAACACCGCACATCGCGGCAGGCTGGCGAATTGAGCCTCCCGTATCCGACCCCAACGCCGCGAGCACTTCTCCTGAAGCCACCGCCGCCGCCGAACCGCCGCTGGAGCCACCCGGAACACAGGCAGTATCCCACGGATTTTTAGTCGGTCCATAGCACGAAGTTTCGCAGGAAGACCCAAACGCGAACTCATCCATATTGGCTCCTCCTGCGACAAGCGCCCCCGCCGCGCGAAGTTTTTCAATAACCGTCGCGTTATAGGGAGGCCTAAATCCCTGAAGCACTCCGGAACAGCAAGTCGTGAGCTCACCCTTAATGCACATATTATTCTTGATCGCGACAGGCACCATTCGCAAGCTAAGCTTATCCTCTAAAACACATAGCTCTTCGGCGCGTTTTAAAAGACTCTCTTCATCTATAAAAGCAAAAGCATGAACATCCTTGTCTATCTCCCGGATCCGCGCGATTAAAACGCGCACCGCATCGGTAAAGGATTTACCGGATTCAGCCAGCCATTTTTTGTAACTACTTATATTTAGAAAGTTTTTGTTCATATTCCGTTTTAAATTATTTTGGGAACTTTAAAAAAATCATCCTTTTTTGAAGGCGCGTTTTTTAAAGCCTCTTGGGTTGGAAGCGATTCTTTAATTTCGTCTTCTCTAAACACGTTTTTCATAGAGGAAAGCACATGCGTAGTAGGAAGCGTAGGCTCAGTATCAACCTCTTCCAACTGAGCGATATATTCAATGATTTGGGAAAGCTGAGCTTGAAATTTCACAACGTCATCATCCCCAAGCGAAAGACGCGAAAGCCCCGCCGCGTACCGAACATCATCGGCGCTAATAGTTTTTGAATGCCTATCATCTTTTTTCATAGCACAGATACATTATCATATAGGTAATTATAAGTCAACATAACGGTTGGCGAAACGCGGGCATCAAAAGAAACGGACACAAGAAGAATTTAAGTAGAAAATTTTGGACTATATTATTTGGTATTTGCGTAATATCCTATTCGTTCGTTCCATTTCATTTACGAGAAAACAAACAAAAGGATTTCCCGAATTTGTTTGCGCGTATTGCAACACATCATAATATTCCATCTTCCTTGCATTTTCAATTATTACCGGAGGGTATCCATATCGCAAACATTGAAGTATCAATAGAATTCGCCCAAGTCTTCCATTCCCATCCCCAAACGGATGAATGAGTTCAAAAGAAATATGAAAATCAGCAATATCTCTAATTGTATTTCTTGAAAGATTCTTGCTCCAGTTGTTTATTAACCCCGTCATCTCTTCCGCTATATCGTCAGGATGAGTCAAAGCGATATCCAAGCTTCTAATTACTCTTTCATATTTAGAGTAATTTCCCGCATCTTGGTGAAGTCCCTGCATTAAGTTTCCATGTAAATGTCTAATGAAATCTTGATCTATGGGACCGGTATATTTTCCGGTAAAGATATTCCGAAGAACCACCGCATGATTTGTAACTTCAAGATGTTCCTTGAGGGTCTTATCATGTATTATCGCGCCGTCAAAAATTATTCCTTCTGTTTCTCTTTTGGTAAAAGTGGTCCCCTCAATAGACGTAGAGTTATACGTATGTTCAAGTAAAAATTCATTCTGCAAATCTTCGTTTTCAGCAATAATTTTCCATATTCCTTTTACTTTGTACGAATCAGCTTTGTTTACAACCTCTTTTAAATATTCCTCAGTAATTGCCGGATATCCTACTATTTCCCTATAAAGCCTTTCAATACCGTTCAATCTCCCAGGATGCGGCTTTGCATGGCCGTTAATCCACCGGCTTAAAGCCGCGTAGGTTACCCCAAGCTTTTCCGCAAGTCTCGCTTGAGAAATCCCGCTAACTTCCAAAATACCCTTCAATTGCCCTATATAGTTTTCGCTCATCATGAATAAAAGTATACCACAAACTATATATTTGTCAAGTCAAAAAAGTCAATTAAATGGGATCGTAGGGGCGGTTCGTGAACCGCCATAATCACTGACCCCGTTTATCCTCCCGCATATCTCGCAAGTAAAATAGTAAGACTTGCCCCCTTAATCTTATTGATTTTTCTCTCTCAATCTTTTTTGCGATTCTTTTTCTTTTAAATAATTATGTCCTGAAACTATCGGACGTTTCAGTCTTTTCTCAAGCGCTTTTCTGGCATCCCCGGCAATTTTGCCGCCAGCAGAGGCATCTTTTTTAAGCTTAATAGCCCCGAAAGAATCTTCATTACGATGAATTTCCGTCGTAGACCGTTCCCCCAGCATAGTAAAAATTAACTCAAAATCATCCATGTGATCCCTCAAATTCTCTCTTTTCAGCCCCTTAAGCTCCTTATACTTACTCGGAGTGACACCAAAAGCGGCTTTGGAAATTTCCGCTGTCAAAATTTTGTAATCCGTTACTTCCCGAGCCCCGCGTTTTTGCCATTCATCGGTCAGTTCATCTCGAATAGCAATTCCTCTCATACGTTTTTCAATCCAGCTATCGCTATACCCCTTAAGTTTGTACAATGTCCTCGTTCTTTTCGTAGCCAACTCCGGATCTTCTATCTCTTGTACACGCTCATACCCAGTTTTTGCCAGCCATCGTTTAAGGGGTTCCGCCTTCGGTGAAGGGATTGACTGAATAATACGAAAAACCCCTTCAGTATCAGCGCAGTCAGTTCCTCTCATTTTCCCATCCGATGCTTCTAATTTCAACTGTCGACAAAATGTCGACAGTTCGGCGTCATCTTCCTGTTTTACCCGTATCTTCATTTTATACCAATAATCACGCGGATTACTGCTATCAGTCAATACCGCAATAACATCAATGATTGAAAACCACCATTCGTTTCTACATAAAGTTTTCCTGATTTTTTTACCTTTAAAAATTGCGATTTTTGTTTCCACTATTCCCCCTTCGTTTATACCTTCCAAAAACACAAAAACCTTTGCAAAGCATAGTAATACTTCGCGAAGGTTTTACTTTTTTAAAGTCCGGGATTTAGCCCTTCTTAACTCGGGACTTTTCTTAAATTATGATTTTATATTAGCTCGGCAATTCGAATATGTCAATCTTTTTGAAAAATTTAAATTTTTTTTAATTTTTTCCTAAAAGTTGCTTTTTCATATTTAGACTAAGAATATCCCTAAATTATTTTCTAAAAAAATCAAACGCTCCATGACGAGCGTCATTAATCGCCTCGAGTTGACTAACTCGTTCAATCTCAACATTAAATTGTTTACTGTAATATCCCAGAGCCAATCCAACTTCAGGTTTTCGAAAAACAATTTTCTTAGGATAAATTTTATGCTTTTCAACCGCCTGCATCAACGCGTCTCCCATACTACTGCCGTAATTATTTTTTGGTTTCAACTGAGTAACAAAAATAAAATGCGATTCCTGATCGGAAAGCATAGACATCACCGGAAAATACGGTCTCTTTTTCCCCTCCCGAATCGGTACCGGTGCCCAAAAATAATCCGCCTCCCATATCATATTTGTCTGTTCAGCCTTACCAAAAACTTTTTTAATCTCGTCTTCATCACCCTTATGATGGACAATAACAACCTTCCGCAACGTCTTCGGTTGAACCCACGCGTCTCGCCCGCGAAAAGTTAACCCCAATTCCTTAATTACCTTAAAATCTTCTTTTTCAAGATCTTTTCTATCATCAAACGAAACAAGAAGACAATTTTTAAGGTGTAGTGTAGAGTAGAAATTCCGTAAAGCTGTTTTGTTTAGCAATCTGTTTATTCTTTTTCATAATTTTATACCTCCATCGCACCGCTCATCAACCGCGGCAAAAGTAATGACATCATTACAAAATACCCCGAGTTCAACCTCGTAGGATGGTAGTAAAGAACACTACCAACCTACGAGGATAAACTTCCACTATTCTATCCCAAAATTTTCCTACCAAATTGGCACATGCTTTGATATTTATTACTAACACCACCTCCGAGGTTGGTGGTGGCCGGACTAACTTTCTTAATGTTCTGTCAAATATCTTCGCCTGCCCTATTTTGTCTTCCCGACAGTGTTATCGCGTAATAAAATCTGACAGTTTCGCATAATCTTTTAGGGCAATGGTTTCGGCTCGAGCTCGCGGGGGTATTTGACATTTTTTCAGGATCTCTTCCCATTTGTTTTTTTCAATTCCCAGAAACTCTGAGTCGGACAAAGGGTTTATGATTTTTTTTCTTCTTTGGGAAAAGGCTTTACGGATGATCTTAAACATCAGTTCGGCGTTTTTGACTTTAATGCTTGGGGATGTTAAAATTTTAAGTTCTAAGAGACATGATTCTACTTTTGGTTTGGGATAAAACGAATTTTTTTTTATTCTAAAGAGTTTTGTCCCTTTCGTATAAAACTGCGTGAAACAGCTTAACGCGCCGTATGTTTTTGAACCGGGCGGAGCAATTACACGGTCCGCCACTTCTTCCTGCAAAACCAGATAAAACGTATCGATATGTTGTCTTTGGTCAATGATTTTAGCAATGAGGGGGGTGGTTATGCAGTACGGGATATTGCCGTAAACGATCACTTTCCGCGCGTTGGCTATTAAGGCGGATATATCCAACTCTAAAATATCACCCTGAATAAATTTAATATTTTTTTCTTTGCCGAAGAGAGGGCTCATGATCCGGCAGATCCGCTCATCTTTTTCAAGGGCGAAAAGTGTCCCGCATTTATCGGCCAAAGAAAACGACATTACGCCAAAACCCGCGCCGACTTCTACAATCGTAGCATCTTTTTCAAGCGGTAAACTTTTTAAAATTTTGTCACGGACATTCTTATCAATTAAAAAATTCTGGCCTAGTTTTTTGTTAGGCGAAAACCCGTTTTCTTTCCATATTTGTTTAAGTTGAGTTAAATCCATGGGTTATTTGTAAAAACGGTGAGATTTTAGATTGAACGTGACCAGACTAATGAGAATATTTCAAATCTCCGTATAAAAAATGACCTCCCGACCTAAACCTTTCGGTTGATCCCGAGGGATTTTTCAGCCAGGAGGTACCTTTTATATCAACTTTATTCATTAGCGCAATCCATTAGACTTTACAATTTGTATTTGTATTTGTCAAACTCAAAACTAACTTTTTTAATAATATTTTTTACTGTCGCCATAAACGCACATATTATAATTGCTTTTTACCCTATGACAAATCTCCGAATATGGTCTTTCGTCCGCTATTTGATTCCAATCTCCACATTTTTTCTTTAGCGCCCAACAACAATAATCAACAGCCTGCAATCCATAGCTTAAGGCCGAAGAAGAATGTAATAAATGATACTTTATCTTTTTATGTTCCACTATCTCACTTAAAGTTTCTTTAATACCTTTTTCCATTGCCCCTCTTTTTTTTCTATTTGGCACATTATCCATAAAAATGCTTATTTTTGATAAATCACTATATCGGCTTATAACATGATTCAAAAGAATCCCATATATTTTCTTGTACAATTTAATCTCATCGCGCAACACCGGATTAATTTTTGTTTTCTCAACGACTACCGAATCAATTTCGTAACCCTCAGATTCCCCTAAAACCTTAAATACTTCATTCCTTATTCGTTGCTTATTTTCGGTCGCATGAAAATATCCAGGATCCAAATTTGTTTGTTTTTGCATTAATTTTCTTTCAAGCTCACAAAGATTATAGTGAATCAAATATGGGTTCCGTGTTGTCAACGCTGTGTAAATAAGATATTTGGATCCTTTTTCGGAAAAGGTATAATTTCCACTTTCATCCAAATATATAAATATCATCAGCACTCTTTATGCTTAATGCATTTTTTAACGTAATTTAATCCTACGTTTTTAACATCTTGATCCGCTAAACAGCTTTAATCGCCCGAACGGCTAATTTAATCGCTTGCGCCATTGATTCGGGATTTGCGATTCCTTTTCCGGCTATGTCGAAAGCCGTGCCGTGATCCGGTGACGTTCTTATGTGGGCGAGACCTAAGGTCATATTAACACCGCTGTCAAAATGTATCATTTTAAAGGGCGCGAGGCCCTGATCATGATACATCGCGACGACGATATCGATCTCTTTACGATACGCTTTATAGAACAGAGTATCCGCCGGCATGGGAAGCGTAATATTTTCATATTTCTCCTTCGCTGATCGGACAGCCGGAGTTATTATCTCTATTTCTTCACGGCCTATCTCTCCGCCTTCGCCGGCATGCGGATTTAACGCGCATACCCCGATCTTCGGATCTTTCCGGGCGCATATCAAATTACGGTTTTCAATCACCTGAAGAAGCGTACCCAGAATAAGCTGTTTATTTAATTTAGGCGCGACATCTTTAAGCGGAATATGTCTTGTAACGGGCACCACGCTAAAATCTTCCCCCACCATGACCATAGTTACTAAATTTGAAGAATACGCTTCAGCAAGATATTCAGTATGACCCCGAAATCCCGGTTTTACACCGGCAATCGTTTCTTTGCAAATAGGCGCCGTCACCATCGCTCTCGGCGCTTTATCGGAAGGATCGCGCATAAGCTTGACCGCGAAAGCTAAACAATCCAATGCTTTTTGGGCGCCTTCTTTTGTGGGAACACCCGGCTTAATTTTTCCGAGAAAAGGCGACGGATCTATAATATTCATAACGCCTTCTTTTAAAATAATTTCCGGTTGTCTCAAGCAATCAATTTTTTGTACCGCAAGTTCGCCTTGAAAAGACATCTTTTTCGCGGCCGCGATGATACCAGCTTCGTCCCCTATTACAGCAAAAACGGCAAGATCCATTATCTCGGATCTTGCCATTGATTTTACGATAATTTCAGGTCCGATTCCCGCGGGATCGCCCATTGTAATAAAAATTCGAGGTTTACTTGTAGTCAATATACGCATTTTCTCTTTTTTCTTTAAGCCACTCCATCAATTTTTCTTCAAATCTCTTCATGTATAACTGTTCTCTTAGAAAATCACTTACCTCCGCGAATCCAAGGGTTCTGGGAGTCTGTATTTCTTCTATTAAAAAGACATGAAACCCGATATGTGTTTCAACAATGTCCGAAAGTTTGCCGGCTTCCGTCGAAAAAATCGCTTCTTCCATTTCTTCCAGCACCTGTCCGCGCGAAACATACCCCATATCCCCGCCCGCTTCGGCGTATGGACCTTCCGAAGCTTCTTTCGCGAAATCCGTGAAATTTCTTCCGCTTTCCAATTCTTTAACGATTCCGGCGATTTTTGCTTTATCCATTTCTCGATCTTTTGTCTTACGAATCATGATACTCCGAACCTTGACTTTGTGCGGAGCCACAAACTTTTCCTTATTTTTATTGTACAGTTCTTTCGTTTCAACGGGAGTAATAATGATTTTCGCGGAAACTTCTTTTTCTACAAATGCCTGGGCAAGCATTTGTTCGCGTATCTCCTTATTAAACTCACTTAAATTCGTCCCTTTCGCGTTAAGCACCTGAAGAAAGGTTTCTTCAGAATCATAATATTCCTTCACTTTGTCTATTCGGCGCTTTAATTCTTCTTCGTCAATTTCTATTTTCGCGTTCTTGGCGAGACTGATCGTAAGTTTCGAATTTATAAGCTGTTCAAGAAGACCGGCCCTTGCCGTTTCCAACTGCCTTTCAAGCTCTTTGCCTTCATAAGTGGTTACAAAGTTCTTTTCTATCGGCGTAAATATTCTGTCAAAATCTCTCTGCGTCACAACTTCTTCGTTAACGACCACTAAAACCTTATCCACAATTTCAGCGCGCGCGGAACTTGCGCCTGAAAGCGAAAAACTTATGAATACCGTTACGTATATCAGATTTCTAAAACTTTTTCTAAAACCCATCTCTACCTCCTATTTAACCGTTCAAAAAAAAACATCAATCTTACCGCCAGCCTCACGGATTAACCCGCGGGGTCGGCGGCAAATGTACCGAACAATCATTTTTCACCTTGAGAGGATTGCCGCGTCTGTTTCCGATTCTGTCAACACTTCATCATTTATTGAAATAACCGTCTCACCTTTAAGTCTTTCGATCAGATCTTTTAAAAGTTTTTTGTGTTTTGAAACATAAAGTGTCTGACGAATATCTTCGGTCACTTCATCTATCGGTTTTAATTCCTGCGGTTTTCGATCCGTCAATTTTATTAAATGAAACCCTAACTTTGTTTTTACCACCGGGGTCACTTCCCCGATCTCCAAACCGCCGCATGCCTCTTCAAATTTCGGCATGAGCTGTCCTTTCGCGAAATAACCGATATCTCCGCCTCTCTGAGCCGTCGGATCAAGCGATTTGGTTTTAGCTGTTTCTTCAAAATCCGCCCCGGCTTGAAGCGTGTCAAAAATATCTTCCGCCTCTTTACGCGAAAATACCAAAATATGAGACGCCCGCATAACTTCCGGCTCCATATATTTGGGTTGATTCGCGTAATAGAAATTGACAATTTCTTCTTCGGTGACATCAACAACATCGTCAACTTCGTCTTTTAGCAATCTGGCCACTAAAATTTTTTTTCTGGCCTCTTCCATTACTTTCTTTACATCTTTATCGGCATAGACCTTTTTTCTTACGGCCTCTTGATACAACAACGTGTTATTTACCAATTCTTCAAGATATTCTTTTTTTCGCTTGCTTATTATTTCCCTATACTGCGCCGGAAGATTGGAAATCCGCTCATTAAAATCCGCCATCGTTATCTTCCGGTTCCCAATGACAGCAAGAACAACATTTTCTTCCGATGCCCTCCCGCATCCGGCCAAAACCAAAAGAAAACATCCCCCTAAACATAATTTTAAGAAAAAATAATTTTTTTTCATATTAAAACTCCAAAAACTACTCTCCATATCCGCGACTATCGAAACCGGCACCAATAAAATGCATTATATCATATAATGATACCAATTTCTAATTTTTGCTCCAAATCCTCCGCCGCCGAACCACCAGCATCCTCGTAGGTTAGTGGTGGCTCCCCACACCACCTCACTCACACCCTTGTCATCCCGGAAATCCCAAAGGGATTATCCGGGATCTCTACTAAATAGACAACCATTTTTTTTATTAGGTGTCTGTACCTATTTTCTTGTCTGACTCTAATTCTTCCTCTAAAGTTGACGGAGTACTAATTCCAACTTAACCAGTTACTTGCGGATACCCTTTTTGATTTTAAGTTTATTATTTGCTATTCTTTCCTTCAACCCTTCAATCCGCTTAACACTTTTTTCCGGTGTTGGTAAATCTTCCGGCATGGCACCCCCCAGCTCTTGAATTGTTTTGCGAACTTTTTTCCCAACTTCATAATGTGTTCGATTAGCTTTACTTTTTCCTTTCACCTGATCACGCTTTAACTTTTCTTCTGCCTGTGTCGCGCGGAAAAGATTTGCGGATAGCTCAGTACTACCATATGATCTAAAATTTGTTGAGTCTTTTTTAGCCTCTTTTTACTATGAATTCCTTTAGCAGACAGTCCTCCGTAAAGCCCCTTGTACCCATGATTCTGAAAAATAGCAAAATCTAAGCGACTTTCAACGCCAGATTGTTGAGCCGCCTCAACTAATTGTTTGTTGTGCTCTTTTAATTCATTGCGCAGAAAAACTCTTTTTTTATTTTCGCTTAATTTTTGAAACTTTTGGTCATCAACAAGTTCCTGCCGACGTGTTTGAATAGCGAAATATGTTTGCCCATTGGCTATAATTGGCTTAGACGAATCCCCATTCTGCACAATCAAATAACAAGCATATCGAGAGAGGGCATAATCCTGGATTTCACGCTGACTACCTGAACCAAGTTCAACCATTTTTCCCACTTGGGAAAAATGGTTACCACTCATCTGTTCAGAGTTTTTGCAAGCAGTGATAGCTTTTTGAATAACATGTTTAAATTTATCCCAACTGCCATAATCTAAAGCTACCTGCAAATCACGCGCATACCAAAACTCTTGACTTTCATTATTTATCTGTTTGATTTCTTCAAACGTAGAATGATGCTTTTTCTGTATCTCGTTTTTCATGCCTGCCTTTCGTTTAAATGGGGACGTCACCCATTTATTATCCCAATTTATACTTAATCCCCTTTTTTAAAGCTACAAGCCATTTTTTATATTCTTTATCTCTCCCGCCAGCATCCTCGTAGGTTAGTGGTGGCTCCCCACACCACTATCCTACGAGGTTGCTGGCGGGTCTCCCGATTTTAAAACAAT
>Ga0265594_1002698_pt1 | contig 12379 bp, 7 predicted proteins | sample saktaG_11_FD_190147 | JGI IMG/M metagenome (GOLD analysis project Ga0265594, IMG submission 190147) | Saline water microbial communities from Sakinaw Lake, British Columbia, Canada - sak_2011_5_24_80m | ecosystem: Environmental > Aquatic > Non-marine Saline and Alkaline > Saline ... | reverse complement strand
GGAGATTGGGAGTAAGAATCATCAGCGAAAAAGAATTTCTGGAAATGTTGAAATAATATGATACAAACGTTGAAAAAATTGGATTGGCCGCTGATTGTCGCCGCTTGTCTGCTGGTCGCTATCGGTTTGCTTTCCATTTACAGCAGTTCTTTGTCTAAAGATAATTTTTCTAATTTCAAAAAACAGATTACTTTTGCAGTGGCCGGATTTTTTTTAATGTTTTTTTTCTGCTTTTTTGACTGGAGAATTTTCCGGGAAAACACCAATTTGATTTTGATTTTGTATTTTCTTTCTTTATTGGGACTGGCCGGACTTTTTTTCTTTGCACCGGAAATACGGGGCGTGCAAAGATGGTATAAAGTGGGCCCTTTTTCCGTCGACCCGATAGAATTCACCAAAATCATCTTGGTGATTCTACTGGCGAAATATTTTTCCATGAGGCACATTGAAATGTATCGGGCAAGGCATATTCTTTTTTCCGGCTTTTACGTTCTTCTGCCGGCTGTTTTGACTTTTTTCCAGCCGGATTTCGGTTCCATTATAAGTTTGCTCGCTTTGTGGCTCGGCGTTTTGATTATTTCCGGAATAAAACTGCGCCATTTTTTCATTTTGTTTTTCTGCGGCCTTTTGATTTTTTCTATGACTTGGCTTTTTTTAATGAAGGATTACCAAAAAGACAGAATCATCAGCTTTATTGCGCCGGCTGATCCTTTGGGTTCAGGTTGGAGCCAGAATCAGGCGAAAATCGCCATTGGATCCGGCGGAATTTTCGGTCAAGGCTTGTTTAAAGGTTCGCAAACCCAGTACGGTTTTCTGCCGGAGCCTCAGACAGACTTTATTTTTGCCGCTATTGCCGAAGAAACCGGCTTAATCGGGATTTTAATTATGTTATCCCTCTTTTTTATTCTAATCTGGCGGATATTTAAGATTGCCGTAAACAGCCAGAGCAATTTTCCCCGTCTTTTCAGTATCGGCCTGATTATTATTATGATTTCCCAGTTATTTATTCATATCGGCATGAATTTAGGCATTCTGCCGATAATCGGCATATCATTGCCCTTGATCAGTTACGGCGGCAGCAGTTTAATAGCCACTTTAGCGGCTTTAGGTATAATTCAGAATATTAAAAATAATCCTTGATTTTTGATATCCGATATTCCCCTTATTTTATTCGTAAAAAAGCCCTTGACAGGGCTTTTTATACAAGGGAAAATAAATCAATATGCTGGAGGAGCAAGAGTATTTATCTCTTAAAAAAGCAACGGAATTCTGCAGTTATACGTAGGAATATTTGTCTTTGAGAGCCCGCCAGGGAAAATTGAAAGCCGTAAAATTCGGCCGTAATTGGGTAACCAGAAAAGACTGGCTGCAGGAATATTTAGAAACGATTAATGAGTACAATCAACGCTTTAATAATTTTGTAACAGAGATAACGGAAGAAAATGAAATAACGGAAGAAAAAAAGATTGTTCTGCCGCCTCGAAATCTGCCGGTTGAAAATCCGCTGAAACTTCGTCGTTTGGTTTTTTCTTCTGTTTTAGTTTTCACTTTGTTAATTTCCGGTTTTGCTTTCGGCAAAATAAATTCGATCTTGGTTGAAAATTTTGCGGCCGGCGATGTTCCGGAAATTTTTAATAAAGTGAAAAGTTTTTCCGATGAAGTCGTCATTCTTTCCGCTGAATTAGCTGAAAATTTCAACCGGGGCGTGGCCGCGGAATTTGAAAACTTGAATTTGAAAATTGAAAATTCGGGTAAAAGTTTTTCTTCATCCGTTTATTCGGCGAGTGTCGGGGAATTATTGGGAGAATACGGGCAATGGATTATTCAAAATTATTTGGCGGTAAATGACTTTGTTGAACAAAAATTAACACAGGCAGGCCGGGCTGTCGCCGAACCGTTCGTCAGGACTTATCGATTTATTGCTTTTCCTTGGAAAATATTTTCTGGCGAAGAAATTGTTTTTTTCGACGAGGCGGCTAAAGAAGAATTGGAAATCCTTCGGCAGAAACTCAGTCAATTGAAAGAGGAAGGGTTGACGGTCAAAGAAGTTGAGAGAGTTACCCAGATAGAACCGTTCAAGGAAATCACCCGAGAGATTGTCAAAATAGACGATAAAGCCTTGTCAGATTTTCAGGTCAGGTTGGCTCTTTTTGAAATAGAAACCAAACAGGAATTGGCCAAACGTCCTCAGGGAGTCAATATTCCTTCTTATTCTTTTCTCTCGCCCGGCGGCGCCAGTTCCGTTTCCACTTTGGGCACGATTACTTCCGGTGCCTGGAATGCTTCAATCATTGCTGTTCCTTATGGCGGCACTGGCTTGACCTTATACGCAGTCGGCGACCTGCTTTATGCTTCAGCCACCAATACCTTAGCTAAATTAGAAATAGCCGCAGCCAACACTGTCTTAACCTCTTCTGGTTCAGCTCCCCAATGGTCAACATCTCTTAATCTGGCCGGCAATCTTTCTTTGGCTGGAACATCAAGTTTTACAGGAACTTCCACTTTTTCCGGCAGTTTAATCGTCAGCGGCGTTTCGGGCTTGCCTGCAGGTTCAAAAATTGAGATGGGTACCATAGATGCTCCTGCTTATAATAGAAGACAGATTTGGAATTCTTTGCCCAATAGTATACTGCGGCTTGGCGCTTTAACTTCAGATGGGGATTCTTTTAACACGACTTCCGAAGGAATAATCATTTACGGCCAGAACGCAGTCGGAAATGATATGACTGATCTTAACTGGGGTTACGCCAGAATAAAACAGGACAGATTCAGCTTATATAGCAAGCAAGACGGCGTCTATACGGGAGATATTTTTAGAATTGATTTGAGCGATGATAATTTTTACCTGAGAGACAATTCGGGCAATAAGGTCTTTGATTTTCTTAGAGCCAGCGGCCGGCTCTATATCACGGGCAATATGGGTATCGGCACGACCAGTCCTGCGGCACTTTTGGATGTTTACGCTTCTTCCACTGCTTACGGATTAAGCGTAAAGCAACAAATAACAGGCGGCATTGTAGATTTCAAAAACGCCACAGGCAGCGTGTTTACGATAATCAATAACGGCAACGTCGGCATCGGGACAAGTGCGCCACAAGCACCTTTAGATATTTTAACTTCTGCAATAGCAGCGTCAGGTGTTGAAATATTAAGATTAAAATATCTGCCCGGAGATTATACAAATAAAGGGGGAAAATTAACTTTCGCAACGAATGCAAATGTTATAACAGGTGAGATAATAAATGATTTAGATAGTGGAGCAGATGGAAGATTAAGATTTGGGGTTTATGGAAATAGTGCTTTACGAAGTGATTTATTAGTAATAAGAGGAAATGGCAACGTCGGCATCGGCACCACTACACCAACAGCCATTTTAACTATTCAAGGCACTTCCAGCAGTCCCATCTTCCATGCCGTGGCTTCTTCCTCCGCTTCAGCTTTGTATATAGCCAATAACGGCAACGTCGGCATCGGGACAGTTTCTCCATCTGCTAAATTAGATATTGCTGTTTCTTATAATGATGGCACTGGTGGAGTATTGCCAGAACAGGGAGTTCAGTTCACATTTGGTACATATCCTGTTGCAGGAATTTGGTCAGATAAAGCATCTGGAGGACATGGAAGCCTTATTTTGGGAGCTAGTACTGGAACAAACGCACCTACTGAAGTAATGAGAATAACAAATACAGGCAACGTCGGCATCGGGACGACTACAGTAGCCAGGGGGTTGGTGGTGTGGAATAAGGGTTCCGCAGTTTGCGCGTCAAGCGATGGTTCCTGTCCGGCTTCGGATACGGCTGGAAACAGTTATGCCACTACTCGATCTGGCGGAGAGATCGACGTGGCAGAATGGATAAAATACAATATTTCCGATTTAAAACCCGAACCCGGCGATGTAATCTGCGCCAGTTCGGTTAATAAGGAAACAGTGGAGCATTGCAGGGCTTCTTACGATAAAAATATAGTCGGAGTAGTTTCTACTGCGCCTCATTTGACCATGGGGTCTGAAATAGCCGGAAAAGACGCTGTCAGGATGACTCTTACGGGAAGAGTGCCGGTTAAGGTTTCCATTGAAAATGGGCCGATTGTTATTGGCGACGTTTTAACTTCTTCCGTTCAACCCGGTGTGGCGATGAAAGCGACGAGAGCCGGCAGAGTAATTGGAATTGCCTTAGAAAACTACGATGGTTATAATAAAGACGGCAAGATAATGATTTTTATTAATCCTCACTGGCAGGGAAATGATTTGAATATTGTACAAAACGACGATGGCAAAATTGTTAATATTAAATTACAACAGGGACTTGCTTCATTCGGCCTGATGGTCAATGAATATGGCGTGTTGGAAGTGGATACCTTAAAAACCCGCCAACTTTGTGTAGGAAGCGTTTGCGTGACCGAAGCCGAGTTTCAGGCAATATTTGGAACTGGCAGGGGCGGCAACGGAGGTAGCGATGGTTCAAGTGATGATGATGGTACTTCAAAAGGAGAAACATCGCCAGATTGTGATGCAACTCATTTAAATCTTTGTTCAACTGAATTGGATTGCCAAACCGCCGGCGGTGTTTGGGATAGCGAAAACAATGTTTGTAATTCAAAACCAGAGCCACAATGCGATAAAGAACATTTAGATTTGTGCAATACCAAGGAATTATGCGAAGGAGCAAATCTCTATTGGTATAATGATGTTTGTAATTTAGAACAAGCGCCTGAACCCGAACTGGAAACTGAACCAGAACCCAAACCATAGTTTCGAGCTTAGCCCGGCTTAGCACAAGAACAAAATGAGAAAAATTAAATTCGAAAGAAAATGTGGGGAGGATTAAAAGAATTAATAATAGATGTGTTGCTGCCAAGGAGGTGCCTGGCGTGCGGAAAGGAAGGAAAATATATTTGTGAGAAATGCAGTTTGTTTCTTTCTGAGGCCCCGACTCTTTTCGCGGCAGGGGACTTGGAAGAATTGGTAAGCGTGTGGGAGTATGAGGGAGTAATTAAAAAGATTATTTTTAAGATTAAATACGAGGGTGTATTTGATATAATAAACGAACTTGTTAAAAAAGCTTTTGAAATAAGAGAACCGTATATCCCGGAAGACACGACAATAATTTTTGTACCGATGTTTAAGAAAAAAGAAAAGCAAAGAGGGTTTAACCAGGCAGAACTGATTGCCCGAAAGGTGGGAGAAATAACGAACAGAGAAGTATTACCCTTGCTTGAAAAAATAAAAGATACGCCGTCTCAAACCGAATTGGACAAAGAAGAAAGGATGTCAAACGTTAAAGATTCTTTTCGGAGAAAAGAGAGGGTAAATTGCTATAATAATATCCTATTAGTAGACGATGTTTGGACAAGCGGGGCAACGATGCAAGAGTGTTGCAAAACATTAAAAAGATCGGGAGTGAAAAGAGTTTTTGGTTTCACTCTCGCCCGCACAGTATAATTATGGAGAACACAATTACAATCGAAAACAAGAGATATCCGGAGCTGTTAAGGGAAATCGGTAAGGAGGCGCCAGAGAGATTGTATTATAAAGGAAATTGGAACCCAGAGATTTTTGAGAATTGTTTGGCGGTAGTCGGCTCAAGACGGATGACGAGTTATGGGAGAAAAATAACAGAGCAATTAGTGACAGAAATTGCGGCAGCCGGTGTAACTATAGTTTCCGGGTTTATGTACGGTGGAGATGAAGCCGCCCACCGAGCCGCAGTGGAAATGGGAGGTAGAACTATAGCCGTGATGCCTTGCGGTATAGATATAATACATCCTGAATATCAAGAAGAACTTTACAACGAGATTTTAAATAAAAACGGGCTGATTATTTCCGAATTTAAGGGAAGTTTTCCGCCTGATAAGTGGACTTATCCCAGAAGAAACAGGATAGTAGCTGGTTTGTCAAAAACAATTTTGATAGTTGAAGCCGGCTTAAACAGCGGTACATTGATTACGGCAGATTACGCTAAAAAATTCGGCAGAAAAATATTTGCCGTGCCGGGTCCTATGACCAGTGATGTTTCAAAAGGAACAGCCCAATTAATAAAAGAAGGGGCCGAGGTGGTGACCGAAGTGAAAGATATTTTGAAGCATTACAATATTGCCTTGAGTAAATCTTATTTAGCTAAGCCGGGTTTAGCTAAAACGGAATGAAAATATAATATGAATACATATATATTAATATTAATTGCGGCGTTTGGCGGAGGTTTCACCAGGGGTTTGGTCGGTTTTATTAAACATCAGTTTTCTTACAAGAACGTAGCTTTCAGATGGAAGTATTTTTCCGGCATGATGATACTTTCCGGTTTAGTCGGTCTGGTGGCTACTATAGCCGTCAAAGAAGCGGGCTTTACTTTGTTCGGCCAGTTTACCCCGGCTTTGGCTTTTGTCGTCGGCTATGCCGGAGGCGACTTCATTGAAAACATTTATAAGATAATCATTAAAAAATCTAATCTTTTCGAGTAATAAAAATATGTATAGTCGTATCATCAAGTTCAACATTTATACTTTGGTTTTTTTACTGCCTCTTTTTTTTCTGCCTTTCAGCTATGAGGCATTTGAATTCAATAAACAGTATCTTTTATTCTTTTTGATTTCGCTATCGGTTTTAGCCTGGCTGGCAAAAATGGTTTTAGTCGACAAGGAACTTCGTTTTAGAACTTCTCCTTTAGATGTTTTCGTTTTGGTATTTTTAGCCGCAGCCGTTTTAAGCGCTGTTTTTTCCGTTGATAAAAGTTCAAGTTTATTTGGATTTTACGGCAGGTTCAGCGACGGGATGATTGGCTTGCTTTCTTTGGCCGCGTTTTATTTTTTGATTACCAATAATGCGGGTGTCGGGAAAGATGCGACGTCTGGTACTATAGATAAAATAATTAAAGTTTTTTTATTTTCCGTTTCTCTCGTTGTTCTATCCGGTTATTTTTCGATTTTCGGCGTTTGGCTGAAATTGAACGGCATTTTATCTCTGCCGCCGATAATGCTGCAGACATTTTTCAATACGACTTCCGGAAGCATGGAGGGATTGGCAGTATTTTTGGCCGTAGTTTCGGTCTTCTTAATCGGCAGAATTTTGGTTTCGGCCGGGAAAAGCCGGAATGTCGTCAATTATCTTTTGGTCATCGCCATCTTTCCGCTACTGGCAATAATTGATTTCAATCCCGCCTGGCTGACGATATTTTTAAGCTTGATTTTATTTTTAGCCGTTGTTTTGCGGAAAAGGACTTTTAAAGAAGACATTAACAAGCTTTTACTGCCTATTTTGTTTATTGTTTTATCTCTAGTCTTTCTTTTCATCAACGCTTCGGACATGCAGGGAGCGGTTTTGAAATATTATCTGCCCCAGGAACAGGTTTTGCAGCAGGGAACATCCTGGTCGGTTGCCTTAAAATCGGCAACCGAAAACGTTAAAAGCGCGTTCCTGGGCTCGGGTCCCGGCACTTTCCATTACGGTTTCGCCAAATTCAGGCCGCTAGAATTAAATCAAAAAGATTTCTGGCAGTTCAGGTTCGACCGGTCGGGAAGCCATCTGGCCGAAGTTTTGGGAACAACTGGCTTTATCGGCTTGCTTTCCTATGTAGCTCTGTTGGCAATTTTCCTGTTCATCAGCTATCATTTTTTGCAGCGAAATAAGAACGGCATTCCTTTGTTGATGGCCTTTCTGGCTTTATTGGTCGGGCAGTTCGTTTATCACCAGAACACGGTCTTGGCTTTTTCTTTCTGGCTGGTTTTGGGATTAACGGCTGTCAACTGGCAGAAAACAGCCAAAGAAAAAACAATCTCTTTCAAAGATTTTCCGGAACTTTCTCTGATTTTTTCGATTTTGCTTATCATTCTCGTTTTACTGGCGGCTTTCGCTTATTTCTTCGCCGGCCGGTTTTACGTTGCCGACGCATATTACAGGAATTATCTTGAAAGCGAAAGGATTGAAAAATTGGAAAAAGCGGCCAATCTTAATCCCGGACAGCCGCAATATAAATTGATCGCAGCCAGAGATCATTTAAACAAGCTCATTATCGAAGGCCAGAAGCCGGCCGACCAAATGGATCAGAATGCCGTTTTAAATAACATTTATTCGGCGCTTACTTACCTCAAAGGTGGCTTGATCAACGGCGTTAGTGTCAAAGGAGCGGTTGAATTGTCTCCGAACCGGGCAGCTATTTGGGAAACTTTGGGGGTGATTTACCGCACTATCCAAGGCACGGCTGAGGGCGCTTCGGAATGGGCCGTAAATTCATTTGAAAAAGCGATTGATTTGGAACCGACCAACCCCGTGCTGCATACTGAATTGGGTAAGATCTATCTCAGTATGGGCGACAGCGCCAAAGCTAAAGAAAAATTCGACAAAGCCAAAGAATTAAAACCTGATTATACCGATGCTTCCATTCAACTGTCATTGTTATACGAGAGTCAAGGCGACTTAACGGAAGCAGTCAGACAAATGGAAGATTTGGCGAAACTTGAACCGTATGATACGGATGTCTTATTCCAACTGGGACGCCTTTATCTCAATGACGGACGGACCGACGAAGCGATTTTCCTGCTTGAATCGATCATCAAGGCATTCCCCAATCACTCCAATTCTCTTTATTCTTTGGGTCTGGCTTATCAGAATATGGGCCAAAAAGAAAAAGCCATGGCTTATTTTGAAAAAGTGCTTGAATTGAATCCCGGCAATGCCGAAATAACGGCCAGGATAGAAGAATTGAGAAGTGGAGCGGTTATAGCCGAAGAATAAAATTCCTCTTGACAGATTTTGAGGTGTGGTGTATTATTAAATTTACTACTTACTAGAGTTTTCAAAATCATCTTGCTTCTTTTCTTTTTATAAAAGTAGAATAATTTTTTCATCCCTAAGGCGTTTTTCGTTTAGGGCCTTTTTTGGATTATGGCTTTTCTTAGGACTAAAAACTTCAATAAGGCGAAAGTTTCTCTCCCTCTTCCTTATTTGGTTTCCATCCAGAAAGATAATTGGCAGCTGTTTTGGCAGAAAGATTTAAAGGAGCTTTTTCAGGAAATTTCTCCCATCAGGGACTACAGCGGCAAGGAGCTGGAACTTTGGTTTTTGGATTGCAAACTGGATGAGCCGAAATACAAGAGCGATTTGGAGGCAAAACAGAATAATGATTCTTTTGAAGCGTCTTTGAGAGTAAAGACCAAATTGGTCAATTTGAAAACCAAAGAGACCAAAGAACAGGAAGTTTTTCTAACTGATTTCCCCTTAATGACAGACAGGGGAACTTTTATTGTTAACGGCGTGGAAAGGGTTACCGTGCCGCAGCTGATCCGTTCGCCCGGAGCTTTTTTCACCGGCCAGAAAACAGTCGGCAAGAACAATTTCGGCGCCAAAATCATTCCCAACCGCGGCGCTTGGCTGGAATTTGAAACGGAGAAATCCGGAGCCGTCGGCGTGAAAATCGACAGGAAGCGGAAAATAATGGCCACCACCCTTTTAAGGGTTTTCGGAATTGACAAGGACGAAGCCATTAAAGAAACTTTCCAGGATGTTGATAAAGGAGAAATAAAATATATCGAGGAAACTTTAAAAAAGGATACAACTCACAATCAGGCGGAGGCCTTTGTGGAGATTTATCAGAGATTGAGGCCCGGAGACCCGGCTACGCCGGATACCGCCAAAGAGCTGATTGAAAACATGTTCTTCAATTTTGAGAGATACGATCTTTCCAAAGTCGGCCGCTGGAGAATGTGGCAGAGGTTGCCGGAATTAAAACCGAAAAAAGAGGAAGAAGTCGTTGTTAAAGACAGGGTGTTAAAGTCGGCAGACGTGGTGGCGGTCATCAAGGAAATCATCAAACTGAACAATACACCCGGATCCAAGCCTGACCAGATCGACCATTTGGGCAACAGAAGAGTCAGGACTTTGAACGAACTCATCCAGAACAGATTAAGAGTGGGTTTGATGAGAATGGAAAGAATCATCAAAGACAGAATGTCCACTCTGGATGTTTTCACTCTTACTCCGGTCCAGCTGATCAATCCCAGGCCGTTCATGGCCGTGGTCAAAGAATTTTTCACTTCTTCTCAGATTTCCCAGTTCATGGACAATGAGAATCCTTTGGCCGAACTGGAGCATAAAAGAAGATTATCATCCACCGGGCCGGGCGGTCTGACCCGCGAGCGGGCCGGTTTTGAAGTCAGAGACGTCCAGCCGTCCCATTACGGCAGGATTTGCCCGATTCAGACGCCGGAAGGACCGAATATCGGACTGGTCGGCCATATGGCCTCGTTCGCCAGAATCAACCAGTACGGTTTTTTGGAAACACCTTATTTTAAAGTTGAAAAAGGCAGGATAACTTCGCAAATACATTATTTGTCGGCTTACGAAGAAGAAAAATACAATATTGCTTCCGGAGCAGTGCCGATTGACAATAACGGCCATATTATTTCGGAAAAAGTGGAAGCCAGAATAAAAGGGGAAGCAGGCGTGACGGAACGGAGCAAGATTGATTTTATAGACGTTTCTTCGGAACAGTCTATTTCCATCGCCACTTCCTGCATTCCTTTTTTGCAGAACGACGATGCCAACCGGGCTTTGATGGGTTCCAATATGCAGCGCCAGTCGGTTCCTTTGCTTTCGCCGGAACCACCTTTGGTTTCAACCGGAGTGGAAAAAGACGTGGCCAAAGATTCGGGCCAGGTAATCGTGGCTGAGGACGACGGTCTGGTGGCTGAAGTTGACGCCTCCCGCATCGTCGTCAAATCATCAAAGGACAAAAAGCAAAAATCAAAAACCTATAATTTGAATAATTTCATCAGGACCAACCAATATACTTGCTTTCATCAGAAGCCGATCGTTGAAAAAAACCAAAAAATCAAAAAAGGAGACATTTTGACTGATGGCGGCGCGATCAGCCGCGGCTCTCTGGCTTTGGGTCAGAATATTTTAGTGGCTTTCATGCCTTGGCGGGGCGGCAATTTCGAAGACGCCATTATTGTTTCCGAGAGAATGGTTAAAGACGACGTTTACACTTCGATCCATATTGAAAGTTTTGCCTGCGATGTCAGGGAAACGAAGCTGGGGCCGGAAATCACCACTCCGGACATTCCCAATGTTTCCGAGGAAAAATTGAAAGATTTGGATGAAGAAGGAATCATCAGAATCGGAGCCGAAGTCGGGCCTAATGACATTCTGGTCGGAAAAATCTCGCCCAAAGGTGAAGCTGACCTGACAGCCGAGGAAAGATTGTTAAGGGCCATTTTCGGGGAAAAAGCCAGGGAAGTCAAAGACACTTCTCTGACAATGGAATACGGCAAAAGAGGCAGGGTTGTGGGAGTCAAGGTTTTTTCCCGCGAAGCCGGGCATAAACTGGAACCAGGCGTAATAAAGAGGATTGAGGTGGAAATAGCCCAGTTAAGGCAGGTCAAAGCCGGCGACAAACTGGCCGGCCGCCACGGCAACAAAGGGGTTGTTTCAAAAGTTTTACCTCTCGAGGAAATGCCTTTTTTGGCTGACGGCACGCCGGTTGACATTATTTTGAATCCGATGAGCGTTGCTTCCAGAATGAATCTCGGCCAGATTTTGGAAACTCATCTCAGCTGGGCGGCCAAAACTTTGGGATATCAGGCAGTTACCCCAGCCTTGGCCGGAGCCGACGAAACGGATATTAAAAGAGAATTAAAAGAAGCCGGCTTGCCGGAAGACGGAAAAATTACCTTGTATGACGGCAGGACCGGTTTGCCTTTTCCCAAAAAAATCACCATCGGCTATATTTACATGATGAAGCTGATTCATATGGTTGAAGATAAAATCCATATGAGAAGCATCGGCCCTTATTCTTTGATCACCCAGCAGCCGCTCGGCGGCAAAGCGCAATTCGGCGGCCAGAGATTCGGAGAAATGGAAGTTTGGGCTTTGGAAGGATACGGCGCGGCCTACACTCTTCAAGAAATGCTGACCATCAAATCCGACGACGTTACGGGCCGGGCAGCCACTTACGAAGCGATTTTGAAAGGAGAAGAAATAAAAACTCCCAACGTTCCCGCCTCTTTCAATTTATTGGTGGCTGAATTAAAATCAATGGGTTTGAGCGTGGAAGTAAAGGAAAAAACCGGTGAAAATTAAAAAAATATGCGCGTACAAGATTTAGAAGCCATAAGAATAAAATTAGCCTCGCCGGAAGAAATTTTGGATTGGTCCAACGGCGAGGTAACCAAACCGGAAACCATAAACTATCGGACTCAGAGATCTGAGAAAGACGGTTTGTTTTGCGAAAAGATTTTCGGGCCGACCAAAGATTACGAATGCTACTGCGGCAAATATAAGAGAATCCGCTATAAAGGCATTATCTGTGACAGGTGCGGGGTGGAAGTGACCAAAGCCCAGGTGAGAAGGGAAAGAATGGGGCACATTAAACTGGCCAGCCCTTGTTCT
>Ga0265594_1002697_pt1 | contig 12389 bp, 15 predicted proteins | sample saktaG_11_FD_190147 | JGI IMG/M metagenome (GOLD analysis project Ga0265594, IMG submission 190147) | Saline water microbial communities from Sakinaw Lake, British Columbia, Canada - sak_2011_5_24_80m | ecosystem: Environmental > Aquatic > Non-marine Saline and Alkaline > Saline ... | reverse complement strand
TGGCACTGGCGGCATGACTGCCATCAACCAGTTTACACGGGTAGTTGCCCCGGCGCATAGTGCCCCCTTTACTTTCTATCTCCTTCTGTTCGGGGAGGAGGTCAATAACCGGGTAGGGGGTGGAGGCATCAAATTCAGTGGAGTTTGCCCCAGCCAAGCCCAAAGCATGACGAGCAAACTCAATTACCATAACATGCATCCCCAGGCACAGCCCTAGGTAGGGGATTTCATTGTTTCGGGCATAGCTGGCTGCCTTGAGCATGCCTTCTATCCCCCTATCACCAAAGCCGCCAGGGACTACGATTCCCTGGACTGAGCGCAATAAAGCATTACTGTCATCCCCTTCCAGGGCTTCAGAGGAGACCCAGAGTAGATTGACATCTCTATCGTGATACAGGGCAGCATGGCGCAGTGCTTCACGGACTGAGAAGTAGGCATCCTTTAATTCTACATATTTACCTACCAGAGCGATATTAACTGGCTCATGGGGAGTGTTGAGGCATCTGACCAGCTCCTGCCACCGGCTCAGATCTGTCTGGTGTGCCTTAAGGCTAAGCTTGTCCACAACCAGTTGCCCCAGGCCTTCATTCTCCAAGATTAGTGGCACCTCATAGATAGTATCTACTGTGGGCAGGGGAATAACCGCCTTTCGGTCAACATCACAGAAAAGTGATATTTTATCCCTTATCCCTTCTGAGATGGGGTAATCGCTACGGCATATGATAATATCGGGCTGGATACCAATGCGCCTGAGTTCATTAACGCTGTGCTGGGTGGGCTTGGTCTTCAACTCCTGGGTGGAGGTAAGGTAGGGAAGAAGGGTAACATGGATATAAAGCACATTGTCCCGCCCAACATCGTTTCTCATCTGCCTGATGGCTTCAAGGAACGGCTGTCCCTCAATATCGCCTACTGTGCCACCTATCTCTATAATAATCACCTCAGCCTGGGATTTCTGGGCTAACTGTTTAAACCGCTCCTTTATCTCGGTGGTAACATGGGGCACTACCTGGATGGTGCCGCCCAGGAAATCACCCCGCCTCTCCTTGGCGATAACTGTGCTATAGATTTGACCCGAGGTAACATTAGACTCGGCAGTAAGGTTAATATCAATGAAACGCTCGTAGTTGCCTAAATCAAGGTCAGTCTCAGCCCCATCCTGGGTGACAAACACCTCACCATGCTGAGCCGGCGACATTGTTCCCGGGTCAACATTGAGATAGGGGTCTAGCTTCTGCACCGATACGCTGATTTGGCGACTTTTCAGGATAGTGGCAATTGAGGCGACAGTGATACCCTTGCCTACTGAACTAACAACACCACCGGTAACAAAGATATACTTTGACATATGGGAGAACCAAACTCTAAAGCACTCAGAAAATCCTCAATTTTGCCTGAATCTCCTGAGGTGACTTATAAAAGAACCAGCTAGGATTTGCTCTAAAAACAACTTAGCGCAGATTTATTTAGAGGGGACGGGGAGAAAGGTTTTCATTCATTATAATCAGACAAAGTGTGTTTGTCAAGTTTTGGTAGTTGATTGTATCGTTCTATTTTGGTTGATACTATGATAAAATAATAAATGTGAGCCAGTAGGGAAAGTGCTTGGTATGTCCTTCTAGCGGAGCGGGGTAGTTTTGCCCCCTGAAGTGAGGTGATAGGCATATGGACATATAAAGCCTCATAGAAACAGGGCAGGTTTTGATTATAATAGCTACCATTACAACCATCATAGCTATTATTAAGAAACAAGCCAAACGATAATCTTGAATTCCCCTGCTGGCTCACTATTTACCTCCTCATCATAATTATTGAAGTATAACTCGGTTGTCGCTTTTTCTGCTGTTTCCGCCGTCTAGTTTTACTAGGGCGAATTACACGCCCTTCTGTTTCCTCATAACTAATAGTTTCAGTTTGCTTCTCTACTGGCAAGTGGCAAACATCCCCCCAGCTCTTAACATCGTATTTTACCCCTGCTACTTCTGCGGGTGTCTTACCATTCAATGAGTGATGGGGTTTTAAGTAGTTGTAGTAAGCTAGAAAGCCATCGGTGAATTGAATTAAGGTATCTATATTCTTGAATGTCTTCATAACCTTAGTGCGTTCTTTTAAGGTAGAATGCCAGCGTTCTATTTTTGAAGTGCTGTCGCCGTGAGCAAAGGGACTGCTCTGAATGTGCTCGGTATCTGAACCGAATACTAACTCAATGCCATCCCAGTAAGCATATAATTTGTCGGTTATTATCTTCTCAGGGGTAATGCCTGTGATGCGTTTAGCTTTCTCCATCAGCTTCTGAGCATCCTTTGTTGTCCGAGTGTCAGATACTATAGAAGCTATGAGGTATCTAGTTTCAGTATCAATTATGTCCCAAAACCAAACCTTTTTCTTTTTATCTATTCTCAAAACGGTTTCATCACAAGCCCAAATTGAGCCTACCTGTGGTTTATACTGGCGGAAGTGGTCAACCATCATATCAGTGTATTTATCTATCCAATTAAACACTACAGATTTTGACGGGTAATAGCCTTTAGTGTTTCTGAAGTGCTGGCATATATCCTCAATGCTTGAGCCAGTATAGTACAACTCTAAAGCACTGCTGATAAACTCTGGGGATACTTTCATATGAAAGGTGGTGTCATCTGCCTTGAACTTACGCTTGCACACCTTGCACCAGTAACGAGGCACACCTTTGTATGAACCGTATTTAACCACACCTTCAGAACCGCAGTATTTACACTTCATTTTTTGCTCTGATTAAATTCCTTTAATTCATGATATATACTACTGAGTAATTTCTGGGTTTCTTGCCTTTCCCCTTGCCTCTCTATTTTTTCTCTTTTCTCTTTCCTTTTAACATAGTAGTAAGCAAGCACCCACATAACTAAACCCACAAGAACAGCTACTGTCCCATAATTGTCTGCCTGTGGGTGTTCAATCTTCAAGTAAAAACCAAGTGGGATAAGAATCCCCCCCATAGTTAAAAATACTGCATCCATATACTTTTTTATCCTCCCTATTAATCTTCTTAGTAGAGGATACCACTTATTCATCTTTGCCTCCAACAACTAATTGGTATAGAATATGCAAAAATGGGGAGGCGGATAATGCCACTCACAAATAAACTACACCCTTTCAACGATGATACAGCAAAAAAGTCTCCAGATGAACCTGGGGCATATGAGTTACTATATAAGGATACAGTGGTATATATTGGGAGTAGTAGTGTCTCTATATGTTCAAGGATATTAGCACACAGGCAACGCAAGAGGTTTATGAAAGTAACATACTTCCGATACAGGATAGTTGAATGGGGAGACGAAGCTATAGACGTTGAAGTTAAGCTATGCCAGAATTTCAAGAAGAAAAATGGCGATAAGCCACGCTTACAAGAAAGAACTCCTGCTAATCGAAGTATATTCGATTGGTAATTAAGCATACTAACACACCTGAAAGGATTATTTATCTCTGCTAGGTACTACTTTGACTTCAGGTTTTAGGTATTTATCAAACCATCTTGCTTTTTTCTGAGCACCTGCTTTGGTTTTATATACCTGTTTGCGCAGATGAACACTACCATCAGGATATATAATCTTTATTTGATAACCCATTTTCCTTACCTCCTTTTTAGTAACAACTAAATGCAAATAAAACCTATAAAGCTATTTCTTCCGATTATATTTAGCTTTAAGACGACGACCCTCTTTAGTCTTTGCTAACTTCTTTTCAATCCTCTTTGTTGGCTTACCACTAGCAATTCTTGATATATATTCGTCAACCAACTGTGTCCTACTAGTTCTCTTAACCTTTCTTTTAACAACCATAGTATTCCTCCTTATTTATTAGTTTCAACTAAATTAGAACGATACCTCATCATCCTTAAACTTGCGTTTGCAGAGTTTGCAGAAGTAACGCTGAACATCATTATATGAACCATATTTGACTACACCTTCAGAGCCACAATACTTACAGGTAATCTTGTTAATCACTTCTGCCATTATTTATATCCCCTCCAATCTAGCATTGCTATCAATCATATCTAGGGTATAGAATATGCGGAAAACAAGAAGACCGGATATGCCAATAAGAAACAAATGGATTCCTTTTAAATTAAAATACATACGAGCATTACCTTTAAACCAATCTGGCGTGTATGAGATTGGAAAAGCAGATGGAGATATAGTCTTGTATATCGGTAAGAGTGCATCGTGCATTCGTTCCAGAGTCCTGACACACAAGGGTGAAACCAAATTTAAAGGGTGTACACACTTTAGGACATCAAAAACCCACTCTGATGATGCTCGAATCATCGAAGGGAAACTCTTAGAAGCATATAAAAGAAAGAACAGCATATATCCACCTATTAATAAATACAGGTCACCAAGAGACGAACTTGATGATATACTTAGTTATTAGCGGTTAACCCACGTAGTTTCGTATTCTTTACCACTACGAGATACTCGCTCAACTCCTAGTATCTTGGCTTTAGGGTACATTCTAGACACCTTATTCACGGCACCCTGAATACTGTGAGCAGTGATTTTTGTCTTTTCTCCTTTGACTCCACGTACTATGTATTCGTGTAGTCCTTTCCTTATTTTTGATTTAGTTTTTGCAACCATCATATTTCCTCCTTATTTATTAGTTTCAACTAAATTAGAACGATACCTAGTTGATTCCCCTCTGATGGGCAGTTTGTATTGGCTGGGGGGTGGTGTTATTATCACAGCTATGAAACAAAGGCTGAAACAATTCCTTTCCTTGAGACAGAAGCGGCGTATTGTTGATGCTAGCCGAATATCAGCAGCAGTTCTACTGCCTATCTATTATAAACAGGGGCAGTATTACATCCTGCTTACCAAACGGACGGAGAAGGTGAAGGAGCATAAGGGTCAGATATCCTTTCCTGGTGGAGCTTACCAGGAGGGGGATGGGACTCTGATGAATGCCGCCTTGAGAGAGTGTGCTGAGGAGGTAGGCTTAGCCCCTAATGTTGAGGTATTGGGCGAGCTGGATGATGTAGCCACATTAACTTCAAGCTATGTTATCTCCCCCTTTGTTGCCCTTATCCCATGCCCCTACTCACTTAAAGTAAACCGGTGGGAGATTGAGGAGATAATTGAAGTCCCTATCCCGGCGCTTCTGGGCAAAGGCTGTATGCGCCAGGATACCGAGATTATAGACGGTGAAACAGTTACCTCATATTGTTACTATTATCAGGGGAGAGTAATCTGGGGAGCCACTGCTAGGATACTAAACCAGTTTCTGGATATTTTCACCCGGGTTATGGGGGGCAGGGTGGGGGAGTGAATACCAGCCAGTTAATAGTATACCTTCTTAATAAATATTTGTCAAGTATTCTTATAATAATTTATTAGAATTGTTGGATAATTATTGACAATGCCCTGTTAAATGATGTATAATAATCTATATATTGAGTGAGGGGAAAGATGGCAGGTAAGGACTACTATAGCATATTGGGTGTCAGTCGGGGTGCCAGTGAGCAGGAGATAAAGCAGGCTTACCGTAGGCTAGCCCGAAAGCATCACCCTGATGTTAATCCTGGCGATAAGTCGGCTGAGGCGAGGTTTAAGCAAATAAACGAGGCTTACGAGGTTCTGTCCGACAAAGGGAAGCGGCGCAAGTATGACCAGTTTGGTGACCAATGGCAGTATGCTGACCAGTTTGCCAGGGCAGGTGGACAGCAGACACCGTTATGGAACTTCAGCAAAGGCGGTGGCACCAAATCCCATTTTGGTGAGGGTGACTTGGATAGCCTGTTTGGTGACCTGCTCCGGGGTTTTGGTGCCGGGGCTACCAACCCTCGGGCTAAGCGGCGTTATGCTGAAGACGTCTGGGCTGAGGATAAGGCACTTGATGTAGATTTTTCGGTTGAGGTAACCCTGGAGGAAGCCTTTCTGGGGACTAGTCGCCTTATTAGTCTCGGGGCTGGTAAGCGCCTTGAGGTTAAGATTCCACCCGGGGTCAGGAACGGGTCTCGGGTTCGCATCGCCGGTAAGGGGAAGCAAGGCTATGGCGGGACTAGGGGTGACCTTTACCTGGTGATTTCGGTTAAGCCACACCATTTATTTGAGCGTAGAGGCGATAATTTATATGTGGAGGTATCAGTTCCGTTAACGGTGGCGGTGCTGGGTGGTGAGGTTCAGGTGCCTACCCTTAAGGGCAAGCTAGCGCTAAAGATTCTGCCTGAAACTCAGAATGGGCGTGCCTTTCGTCTGGCCGGGCAGGGTATGCCTCATTTAGGCAACTCTTCCCGTGGTGACCTGTTGGCTAAGGTGAATGTGGTATTGCCAACCAACCTGTCGCCACAGGAGAAGGAGCTATTTAAGCAGCTTAGCCAGCTTCGTCCTGGCTAATAGGATATGAGGTTATTATGAATCTAGATAGCACTGAACCCTGTTATGTAATAAGTGTAGCGGCTAAGATGGTTGGTGTCCAAACTTATACCTTGCGCTATTATGAAAAAGTGGGCATAATAGAGCCATCTCGGTCACCAGGTAATATTCGTCTCTATTCAGAGAGGGATATAGCCCGTCTAAGGCAGGTGAAGACGTTGATGGGTGACCTGGGGGTTAACCTGGCTGGGGTAGAAGTTGTTCTGCGTTTGGCTCAGCGTATGACCGAGGTGCAGCGCCATATGGAGGAACTGGAATCAGAGCTGGAGAGAATGAGGGATGAATGATTTATGAGGCAGGAGAGATTTACTGAGCGGGCGCAGGAGGCGTTGGCTTCATCTCAGGAGCTGGTTCGTCAGTATCGCCACAGCCAGTGGGATGTGGAGCATATCCTGCTGGCACTGCTCCAGCAGCAGGCGGGATTAGTCGGTGACATCTTGAGGGAGCTTGGCGTTGATGTTGAGGCAGTGAGACAGGAGGTTGAGGCGCACTTAGACAAGACTCCAAAGGTTACTTATGAAACGGGGCAAATTTATGTTACCCCACGCATTGCTCAACTTCTGGAGACGGCAGCGGCTGAGGCTAACAGACTTAAAGATGAGTTTATCGGCACTGAGCACCTGCTGATTGCTATGGCTGGGGAGGAGAAGGGGGAGGTGGCGGCTATTCTTCATCACTTTGGTATTGACCAGGAGAAGGTGTATCGTGCCCTTCAAAGCATTCGGGGTGGGCACCGGGTTACTGATGCCAGGGCAGAGAGTAAATATCGCTCCCTGGAGAAGTATAGCCGTGACCTGACTGAGTTAGCCCGCCAGGACAAGCTCGACACGGTTATCGGCCGGGAGGAGGAGATTAAGCGCGTGATGCAAATACTTACCCGGCGCACCAAGAACAACCCGGTAATTGTTGGTGACGCTGGAGTGGGCAAGACCGCCATTGCTGAGGGATTAGCCCAGAAGATTGTAGCTGATGATGTCCCCGATTCCCTTAAGGGGCGCAGAGTAATGGCTCTGGATATGGGAGCGCTGGTGGCTGGCAGCAAGTTCCGCGGCGAGTTTGAGGAGCGGCTCAAGGCAGTGATGGACGAGATTCGTCAGGCACAGGGAGAGATAATATTATTCATTGATGAGATTCATACCGTGGTTGGGGCAGGAGCGGCTGAGGGGGCTATTGATGCCAGTAATATGCTCAAGCCAGCCCTAGCTCATGGTGAATTGCAGTGTGTCGGTGCCACCACTCTTGATGAATACCGTAAATTTATTGAAAAGGACAGGGCTCTGGAGCGGCGCCTCCAGCCAGTATTCATCAGTGAGCCTAGCGTTGAGGCTACGGTTGAGATGCTTCGTGGGCTTCGCCCTAGGTATGAGGCACACCATAAGATTAAAATTAGTGACCAGGCTCTGGTGGCAGCAGCTCGGTTGAGTCAGCGCTACATCTCGGACAGGTATTTGCCAGATAAGGCTATTGACCTCATTGATGAGGCAGCCAGTAAGCTGCGCATTGATACTGAGAGTGCACCCCCCGAGGTTAAAGCCCTGGAGCAGCGCCTCAAGCAGTTAATTAATGAGGAGGAGGCTGCCTCCCAGCGGCAGGATTATGAACAGGCCGCTCAGCTTAAAACGGAGAGATTGCGCCTGGAGGGTGAGTATAACCAGGCTAAGAGCAGTTGGCTTCAGCAGGAGAAGATTGATGGGGTGGTGGATGAGGAGGATATTGCCCAGCTAATCTCTAAGTGGACGGGGATTCCTGTGTCCCAGATGCTTGAGGGTGAAGCTGAGAAACTGCTTCATATGGAGCAGCGGATTCACGACCGGCTGGTAAATCAGGATGAGGCGGTTGTTGCCGTTTCTGAAGCTATCAGGAGGGGTAGAACTGGGCTCAAGGACCTGAGGCGCCCCATTGGCAGCTTTATCTTCTTAGGTCCCACTGGCGTCGGCAAGACCGAGCTGGCTCGCACTCTGGCGCAGTTTTTGTTTGGTGATGAGAATGCTATGGTGCGTCTTGATATGTCGGAGTATATGGAGAAGCACACGGTATCACGCCTTATTGGTGCTCCACCGGGCTATGTTGGCTATGATGAGGGGGGACAGCTTACCGAGGCGGTAAGGCGACGCCCCTATCGGGTCATCCTGCTGGATGAGATTGAAAAGGCGCACCCTGATGTGTTTAATATCCTGCTCCAAATCCTGGATGATGGGCGGCTAACCGATGGTCACGGCCGGACGGTAGATTTTAAGAACTCGGTAATCATTATGACCAGCAATGTTGGCGTTGAACTCATTAGGCGTGATATGACTGTTGGTTTTGCTGCCCAGAGAGACGAAGCTAGAACCCGTAAACAGAGCTATGATAGTATGAAAGAGAAGGTGCTGGGCGAGATGAAGAAGACCTTCCGCCCAGAATTTCTCAATCGGATAGATGAGATTATAGTTTTTCATGAGCTGACCGAGGACCAGCTCAGGAATATTGTTGATTTACTAATAAAGGATTTGCAGGGGCGTCTGGCTGACCGTAAATTGGGGGTGGAACTAACTGAGAGAGCTAAATCATGGCTGGCTAAGGTTGGTTATGACCCCCAGTATGGGGCACGACCGCTGAGGCGGGCCATTGAGCGATATGTGGAAAATCCGCTGTCAACCAAGCTATTACGTGGGGAATATAGCCCGGGTGATACGATTATAGTTGACCTGGGTGATGATGGTTTAACCTTTACAGTAAGGGCTGCTGTAGAATCGGCTAGGTGAGCGGTAAAGTCCTTTACTATTCAATTGCCGTTAGATTGAATCTTTACCTCAGAGGCAGTTTTATATTTTTGGGAGGTTGATTCTTTGGAGCATAAGGTAAAAAAGGGCTCGGCAAAGAGAGCCTATATCTTTGGTATCATAGGTGCCGTCTTGACTATACTGGTAGGGGTGGCTCTGATTTACTTCTGGGAGGATGTCCGACGGCTTGAAGGGTATGGCTATTTGGGAGCCTTTATTATCAGTGTTTTTGGTGGAGCTACTATTCTGGCTCCAGTGCCAATGACACCAGTGGTATTTGCTCTAGGTACGGTGCTAAGACCATCGTTTGCTCCGTACCTGGCTCCGGTGTTTGTTGGTGCCGCTGCCGGTTTGGGTGAAACTTTAGGTGGTTTGACTATCTATATGACCGGTTATGGTGGCGGGATAGCCCTCCATAGAAGCAGGTACAGTAAAATTCAGACAAACTATTTGCGGCTAATGAGCTTGATGGAGCGGAAGGGCTCGTTAACTTTATTTATTCTCTCAGCAGTACTCAACCCCTTCTTTTATCCAGCGGCTTTGGCTGCTGGAGCCCTCCGCTTCGGCATATGGAGGTATTTTCTTATTTGCTGGGGGGGTAAGACGATTAAGGGAATAAGCGTTGCCGCCGCTGGCTACTGGGGGCTGGGTAGTCTACTCAGAACGCTGGGCGTGCCTATCTAGCCGCAGATTAGCCTTCTCCAAGCTAATGCTTGATGAACCGCCACAGTGCTCCAGGCTTGCCTTCCCTGTTATTTTCTGCTAAATTTATGTAAGTAGCACTTATGGGGCTGTAGTTCAATCGGGAGAACGTTTGACTGGCAGTCAAAAGGTAGGGGGTTCGAATCCCCCCAGCTCCACAAAAGTGTTCAAAAGTTGTAAGGAAGTTGCTCATTTCAGTTTTTTGATTATGGTTCCTTTATTACCTATTGCCAGTCAAACCATATACTCCTCTAAACCATCCACTTGTCCATTCAATTGTGCTCTAGACTATATCATTTTTAGTTAAAGAATTTACCCGCAGTAGTAGTTCACATGATTCGATGGTATCATATGGTATTATTAAGAAGTGAATTAGATTAGAGGCACGATATTGCAGATTAAGTTAGGTTTTTTCGGTGGAGCTTATAATGTTACCGGTTCCCGATATCTTCTGGAAGCCAACAATATCAGGCTTTTGGTAGACTGTGGACTATACCAGGAAAGAAAACTCAAATACAGGAACTGGGAACCTTTTACCATTCCACCCTCTTCTCTGGATGCTGTTCTCCTGACCCATGCTCATATTGATCACTGCGGCCTTCTGCCCAAACTGGTTCGCGAGGGCTTCCGGGGTAGAATTTATTGCACTACTGCTACCTCCGAGATTGCTCAAATAATACTGCTAGATTCGGCACACCTTCAGGAAGAAGATACAGAGTTTAAGAGAAGAAGGCACGAACGAGAGAAAAGAAAAGGTCCTTTCCCCGAGATTCCACTTTACACCACCGATGATGCCAGGGCTTCATTCTCCTTATTTACACCTGTTAGCTACGAAGAAATTGTTCCGCTGGGTGAGGGGATCAAAGCTACTTTCCATGATGCCGGTCATGTTCTCGGCTCATCCATGATAAAAATTACGGTGAGTCAACAAGGAGAATCCAGGACAATCCTCTTCTCAGGTGATGTGGGCAGGTGGGACAGGCCAATATTGCGAGATCCAAGTATATTCAGTGAGATAGATTACGTTATGGTTGAATCTACATACGGGGATAGAATACACCAAGAACCGCCGGATGTCGGTGAAAGCCTGGCCGAAATTATAAACTCAACCTTTAGAGCCGGTGGTAATATCATTGTACCCAGCTTCGCCCTGCAACGGAGTCAGGAGATTCTATACCATATGAACGAATTACTAATGGAAAACCATATACCACACATAATGGTCTTTCTCGATAGCCCGATGGCGATAAGTATCACTGAGGTATTTAAGCATCACAGTGAATTGTTCGATAAGGAGATGTCGCGGCGGATACGTCAGAATAAGTCCCCCTTTGACTTTCCCGGCCTTAAAATAGTCCAGACGGCTGATGAGTCAAAGGCGCTTAATCACATATCAGGAACTATCATGATAATAGCTGGCTCCGGAATGTGTACCGGGGGTAGGGTGAAGCATCACCTGATAACCAATATTACTCGACCGGAGAGTACAATACTCTTCGTGGGGTATCAGGCAATCGGTACACTCGGCAGACAGATTCTGGATGGAGTTAAACAGGTAAGGATACTGGGACAGCATTACCCGGTGCGAGCAAGAATAGCCCAGATACATGGTTTTTCAGCCCACGCTGATAGAAATGAGCTTTTCCAGTGGATTTCCGGCCTCAGTAGCGCCCCCAGGCGAGTATTCGTTGTCCATGGGGAACCACGGACAATAAAGCAGTTTGGCCAGTTCCTGAGAGAAAAAACTGGGTGGGAAATATCGACACCGGAGTATGAAACGGAGACATTTCTGGAATAGCTAGGGAAAACCGTTTCCCGAATTGGCCTAAAGGGAGGATAGTATGCCATATGGATATGAAATAAATGACCTGGCTAAGGAAGAATCTTGGCGCATGTTCCAGATAATAGGCGAATTGGTGGAAGGCTTTGACACGCTGTCTGGTATCGAGCCGGCAATAACCATTTATGGTTCGGCTCGACTAGCCGCAGATGATGAACTATACGCCAAGACTGAAGAAATAGCTCATCGCCTTGGAACTATAGGTTTCTCGATAATAACTGGTGGGGGACCTGGCGTAATGGAGGCAGCCAACAAAGGTGCACTCAAAGCCGGCGTCAAATCGGTTGGGCTCAACATTGAACTGCCTGAGGAACAGGTCTGCAATAGCTACACGACAAAGTCAGTAACGTTTCATCACTTTTTTGTTCGTAAAGTCATGCTGGTAAAGTATGCTACTGCTTTTGTCATAATACCGGGCGGACTAGGAACACTTGATGAATTAACCGAGGTGTTGACCTTGATTCAAACTAACAAGATAAAGCCATTCCCGGTAATATTGTTCGATAGTGAATACTGGAAAGGGTTTCTAGATTGGCTAAGAAATTCCGTTCTGGCCAGAAAGTTCATTTCGGAGGAAGACTTCAATCTGCTGCGAGTTTGTGACCACCCTGATGAGATAGTTGAAATTGTACAAAGCTGGTATACAAAACAAGAGATTATCGGTAATAAAGC